>Ga0302285_10001814_pt1 | contig 11908 bp, 8 predicted proteins | sample III_Fen_E2_2_FD_200455 | JGI IMG/M metagenome (GOLD analysis project Ga0302285, IMG submission 200455) | Peat permafrost microbial communities from Stordalen Mire near Abisko, Sweden - III_Fen_E2_2 | ecosystem: Environmental > Terrestrial > Soil > Wetlands > Permafrost | place: Sweden: Abisko...
TAGGAGAGATAATTTACATTCATTTTGAATATCCTATTATTTTCAATAAATCAAGTTTTCTCATGCTTAATAAGACTAAATTAAGAAAAGAAAATAAGAAAGAACCACAATACTATTGAAATAGCAGAATTCTCTCTCTTTTGACTCAGCTCATACTTTAATACCCTAAATGTTCGAAAAGTCATAGTATATTTAGAAGATATTTTTCATAAGAGTATTTTTAAATTCCCTTCTTGATTTTTTTTTCTTTCTGATAACCGCACATTCAATTTCAAAGTTATTTTTTTTCTTTTCAATTTTAGATTTCAAACTGTATCACTTTGTACTTAACTGAACAAAATTAACTAATTGCACTTTATTTTATTTTTTTCATATCAAAACTCCCCAAAAAAATAGTTTACTATGTAGTAATTTTACATAAACCCTTTTCTAGTTTCTGTAAGTAATTCCGGAAGGCTAAATTTGTTCTAGAGCAACAATTACTGCTTTTATTCATTAAATACTTCGAAAATGCTGTCTTTTTTAATTTTTGTTTATTAAATTTCTTATAATTCAAGCTTACAAATAAGATTATGATTTAACTTTAAAAAAAGAATGGTTTTCTTGCTTTTATCTTTTTAAAACAACGTACTGGTTTTCCTTACTAAATAAAATAATGATGAACTATTGGGGAATCAAACGCTTTTTTAATAGTCTTTTTAGTAGAAAAAAAAAATTGATTTACTCCTTTACTGTAAAAATTCAGGATCACCAGATCGCTAGCTTAGTTTTCCTCTAAATAATAACTACAACAGAAACAACAACGGGGGAGATTTTAACCTTAAAATGGAACTCCCTTACCGTTAATTACTCTTTGGATTTAAATCAAACTGTATACTAGAATCGATATTCACAAATTTGCATAAGAATATGAAAAAATTCATAAGAAGTTTTTGGTTGCTTTGAGATTGTTAGCAAAATTTTCTGTTTTATTAATACATCTAAGAATATTCTTTGATACACTTTGAAATTGAGTAAACTATTTTTTCTAGACAAAATCGATTCTGGAGTAAGATGTTTTGCAAGCACTGCTTGAATAAATTGCTTATTGATAGCGAAAATTTCTTATTTTTCAAATAGTTCTGCTTATTTGTCCTACTCCTCCCCAAATACAGTATTTTCATATTTCCCCAAAAATCACACAATCAAATCATAAAGTTAAATGTTTTTTTTTTTAGTTTCTAACTCTTTACTTACATCCTAATATCGCTAGACTCCCTCCCCAGCACATTCAGAAATCCAATCATTAGCTTTCTCATAGATTTTCTTTAATATTTCAAGAATCAATAACTGGTTCAAATTAAAAAACCTGAGAATTAATTCCTTATTCTTTCTCTTATCGCTATTTGGTCTCCTTCTCTTAGACTAGAACGCATGTCAGCCTTGCGCAGACAGGTTTTCTTCTTAATAGCAATTCCTACGATTCTCGTGCTTGTAGCAGGGTTCTTATGTCTTAATTTCTCGCTGACTACGATGATTCAAGAAGGAGAAGATTTCTCCTTGCATCTGTATGAAAATCAGATTATGTTCGAAAAGATTATCAATTTAGCATCTGCAATTCAGATTAGCTAGAAGGTCTAGCAGATACCATGGTAACTCTATGTTATGAGTTAGCTACTTTATCACATAATGTAAGGAGATGTAGATGTACACAGTGACTATCGTCCTGCTATCATGAACACTGAGAGAACTTATTCAAACCAAGAAGCCGCCGAAATCACTTAAGTTGCTCACACAAATAGCTATCGAGTATCTTCATGGTATGATAAATATTTTTCACATTATTTTTATGATCTTTTTTAGTATGCAATTAACTACTCGAAGCCGTTATGGTTTGGAGGTAAAAATCCACCATATTTCTCTGCCTCTTTTGGGATGATTTTATCTTTAATTTCTCAAGCAAAATTCTTTACTAATATCGATTTTTTCTGACTACAGTTCTTACTTAACCTCTCATTTTTCAATCAATTTTTCTCAATGATCGCCAGGTATAATGTCGACACTCTGTACTTCGATTAGCTTTCCTATCTTGAGAGCTCCAATTTAATATACGGTGCTGTGCTGGATACCTTTGTACGACCTGTAAGCTACCTGAATATGTACAAAGATATCACCAACGAAAATCGAACCTTAGATCTAAACGTCACTAAAAGAGTCTTAGCGTTTGACTACCACGGAAGCACTCTATCTTAATTCGTGAATACAACACTTTTCGTAGTAAAAAATGATTATACGCCCTGTGAAGTCCATGTGTTTCCCACGGATGTCCGCTGCAGGACATGGTACTAATATGCCAAAGCCATCCCTCATATGACTGTATTCTCACCTAATTTTTTCATCAGTGACTTGAATGCTGAGCTAGCAGTATCTTCGATATTCTGCAAACACTAGGCTGACTATGCGAATCTTGCTACTCGTCCCACAGCCATTCTGTTCATGAATTGCTTTGAATTGTAACTCAGTGAATTACAACATTTCTTCGATGGATACACATAAACTTACTCACATTAACTCGTTATCGACCCATTCTCCTTGAAGATTGTCTTCGATACGAACTCTACGTTCAATACAAAGAGCATCTTTACTCTAAAGCAATAGTTATTTAGCAGTTTATCAAACGAAACCAGCTAAAATATCACAAACTTTATTTAAACAAACTACCCTACGACTGTCGTTACTACCGGATCTTCCGCAGTGAATATCTTTATTGAATTAAGCAAATAGTAGCACACTTATTCCTTCAAAGACGTCAATGGCTCAGAGTTCTACATGATTGGGACTTCTGTTTGCTATATAGATTAGAAAAAAACCACTGCGTCTGGTGAAACTCGCCTGGCAAATCAAATGCAAGTGTATCTGATTCTTGATATTCTCTTCAAGGACAAGCTCATGGAGAGAACTGTGGATCTTAATAATCAATTGGATTATTTCTACACATCTGCGCAGATAGGCTTGAGTGTGCTGATATTTATTTGTTTGATTTATGTCTTTTGGATTTCTACTTTAATCTCCAGGAACATTGAGATTCCCATAAACAAGCTCATCACGATCTTCAAGGAGATGCATCTCGATCCGAACTAAGCTCACGAGATCGTGTCGTATACAATCGAAGGAAATGAGCCACTCATGTAGATCCAAGCGATGAGCACGATATTTTAATCTGAAGATGCTATGATTTTATATGAAACCTTCAGCAATTTAGTTAAATTATTGAATTTCACAGCTAGAGATCTGCTAAGTGAAGATCCATCATAAATGCTGCTGAATTTGAATGAGCAGATCTTATTTTTTGCATAATTCAAGAACTATGGTTCATTGGGGATCTGCCACAATAATATTGCAAATCTACATTATTTTCAAGGACGGCATAAATAAGCGCTGCAAGACTATGAAAAAGCGATTGTATACTCCAAGATGCAACTGGAGTTGTTTGTAGAAGAAGGGATTGGTAAACGGAAACAAGAAGTAGCTGCGAATGCCCAAAAAATAAGTGATATCACGAGAAACAAAGATGTGAGCAAACCGATTAACTACAAGAATCCCAATAATAATGATTCGCTGATTCAATCGGAGATAATGCTGATGTCAAACAGGAAAGAGTATTTCAACAGTTCGAATGACAAAAGCAACGATATGAGTTAGCTATTGATTTCGTATTTGAATTTTAATAACAAAGAAGACAAAGAAAAAGATGTCTATTCTTCGAATGATAAAATCAAAGAAGAAGAAGGTGAGTAAGAAGAAAGGAATCACGCTAACTCTTCACATCTCCAATCCAGCTAGATTCAAGGGAAACACAAGCTTAGTGATCACCAATATTATGGCACCTTACAATTTTCTAATTTCAATGATCAAAATGAGAGTCTACGATAACTTTCATATTTTGGCTTCCCAAGTAATAAAGACGTCAATACTTAGTATAACCAAGGTATCCAGAACGACCATTCTACTCCCTCGAAGCACAGAACTCTTACAACTTCGAATCAAGTGGAAAACAAAGAAAAATTATTTCTTTTGGAGAATTTATTCAACAGGAAATTTAATTTCTACAAGTGTTTGCTGGAGTATTTCTTGCATTTCCAAGAGGAAGAAGCTGATGCGTGTCCGTTTGATCATGAATTTCTACTTCTCATTGAAGAATTGATGATCATCAATCATTACTTGGACCCATCATTAGGGCGGGAGATATATCTAATGCAGTTTTGCATCTAAGCCTAGTTAACTCTTAATATGGATACGTAAGCACTCCATAACTACTTTTTACTGCTCCGATTGCTACAAAAAAAGAAGCAAGAAGAAACGGAGAAATTGAAATTATGCAGATAACTGAAATTTGCTCCTGAATAGAGTTTAAATTATCCATATACACCGAATAGAGAGAAACTTAAGACAGCAGCAGCTTTGAGTACGAGTGCGATAAAGTATCACCATCAACATTAATCATAACAGCAATATTGTAGTTTAACTTATTTATTTAAACGTTTTTAGTCTTTACTGTTTTTGATATGTTAAATCTGATTTTTATTTCCTGTTTAATATAGTTTTTCCAGATGAAAAAAACAGCATCAAAAGTGGTCAAATGAAGGCTAGAAAATCTGAACAAAAAAACTCTATCAAAAGAAAAGAATCTCATGTCTAACAAAGCACTGCAAACAAGAAACGAGATTCCAAGAAATTGTCAGTGTCTTAGAATCCTAATTTCAATAAAACTCACTCCTTAAAAAAGGTAAAAAATTAGTTTATTTTTCATTATATTTTTACTAATTGAATAATTTTTTTCATTTTTTAGTCCTTGAATTTGGATACTAATTCTTAATTTCACAAATAAACTCTTAATATCCCTTCGAGCCTCCATTCTTTGACTCCTAAAGATTCCACTCGTCACGTCGAGCAAACAAAATAACAACAACAATAATAATCTCAATTTCAATTTAAAACCCTTTAGAATCCACATCTTAGTGTTGATTATTCTGCTACTAGCAAGCAAAAAATTACTTTGAATAAATAATCTAGCATAAACGACCATATTCTCCTCAAAGAGCTAGCTGATCATCACAAAAAACCTTAAACCCCATCAGCTGAAAAAAATCCAAATAAAATTACTAATCTTCTCCTTTAGTTGCCTCTAAAAAACAAACGCCTTAGAATCCAATAAACCGATGAATCCTATGATTTCCCAAGTGATGCACTTGCTAGTTATGCAGCACTTTGCTAATCATCTTTTCTGATAAAATACCACCGATTTTATGATGCTGGACTTGTTTTGACAGAAAATATCGAGAATCAGCAGTGCTTTCTCCAATCTGCTAGGGATTAAGTGTATTTGAAAATGTAAAAAATATTCCAAGAATTGAGTTTACAAGAGCCGTAATTGCTCAAGGAAATCAAAATCCATAATAATCAAAAGATTTTTAAAATAGCTTTGGTGAGTTTATGCAGTCATTAAGATGAAGTCAGAAAGACAATAGTTCTTGCGAAGGACATAATTGATACTATTATGAAACGGAATGATGATTAGTTTGGGTTTTTAGGGTATGATTTCAAAGAAAAGCGTTGTGAATCGCTGATAAGCATGGTGAACTGTAAACTCATTAAAGCAAATTATGAGAGTATTTTCTCACATATTCTGCAAAATTCTAAGATATTCTCAGCTTAAGAGCTCAATTAAACTTGCGAAAGTGAGTAGAACGCTAATACTGGCAGAACCAGTAATGCTCCGAAAGTTCAAGATACTAATTAAGAAAGTCCTTTTATTATCAGAAGTAGCAATATTGATCTCGAAAAAAGAAAGAATTTGGTAGATGGAGATATTTTCTCTTTTGAAATTCCCCATTCATCGCAGAATATCCTTATCAAACATATCGGGAGTGATTCATTCAAAACTTACGATAATAATAAAACCTCTTTCATATAAGAACCTCATAATACTAGCTACAAGAACATCTCTAAATTTTCAGAATAATCAAAGATTCTTGAGATCGTCCTTCCAGCTAGCACAAATAGCAGCAGATCCTAGGAAAACTAATCCAAAGAACTTCTCCAAGACAACAATAACATTAAAAACACCAACAGCAGCAACTCATTGATCTATTTCTCGAAATTGTTTCATGTCTGTGTGAGAAACGGACTTTTGAATTTTTTCTCTGGTGGTAACTTCACTCAAGCAAAAATCAGCTCAGCTTGTTTTGTCTAAAAGTAGACATAAACAAACATTTTTAAGAAAAACAAAGAAATAGAAATCCAAGATAAAAAGTCAAGCAAGTCAAACCTTAATAATGAGAATAATAATATTCCTAAAATCGATGGACTAGATACCTAAAAGGAAAAATTTACTCCGATTAAGTTGAAGATGGCTTTTCTTGAGAAATTGGAGAGAAAAAAATTTGACTTCAAAAGTAAACTCTCCATAAAGAAATATCTAATCGTTACAATGGATTAGGATCTAATAAAAACCGATGAATCCTTCGAGCAATTAAAGAAATTTCTCTATTACCATCAAATCGAGATGATTATTCTGCAGCTATCATCGCTTATCAACACTTTAGAGCATATTTCGAATGACGATATGGATTACTAAAACAAAAAAGTAATTCATTTCTTTTATTCTACGGATAAACTACTTTAGTATTTAAACAATCAGCGACAGAATTCTATTAAGAAGCATATTGTCTAAACCGTAGAGAGGTTCTGAGTGTGAGGCATAATGATTTTTTCAATTTTTTCAATTTTAACATTTCCCGGTTTAAAAAATATTGTTGATATTATTTGTATTTTTTTATTCTTATTTTTTCAATTATTTTGAGAGTTTATTGTTAGAATTCATCGATATCTCTTATGAGGCAATGCATTAATTGGGAAATGATTATCTTTATTTTATTATTATCATTTCTTTATATTTTTTTTTTGAAATGAAAAATTGTTGTTCACTTAATTCACAGCACCCCTTAGTTAATTAATAAATTGAAATATGATGTACACACAGAAATCAATACCAAAAATATTTGGAAATGCTCGTCCATAAAACTGGTTTAACAAATCTAGGAGAATAATTGATTGAGAAAATTTAGATTACACAGGTATTAACAAAATCTTAGGATCGAATAATCTCAAGAAAACTAAAAAATATACTGATTGAGTTAAATAAACTGTATTATGTTAAAAATGTAAGAATGTAGCACATTCTGTTCTACTCCACTTTCTTACTTTTCCTTTAGAATTCATAACAAAAACGTAAGAATTTGTGATATCTTTTATGAAAATTAAAATGTTCTCTTTTTGATTAAAAGCTAATTATTCATTTCGGGAAAAAAACTAATTGTTGTTCACAAGAATATCCATAAAATAAATCAATATTTTAGATTCAAAGATCGCGTAGGAAGATTACAGCAGTCAAAATAATCAACACAGGAAGAGAGAGAGACTGTGTAATGGGCTTGTCTAAATCTCTTTCTTTATCTTTTTCTCTGATATTGACTTTGCGCTAGAAAGTCTTCTTAGCTATTGCAGTGCCTATCTTTTTAGTGCTCTCAATTGCATGGATTGACTTGTTCTTGTCTGTTGATGTCCTACTCACAGAAGGGACAAGTTTCGCAAATGATCTTTATGAAAATTAGATTATGTTTGAGAAAATCTTAAATATGGCATCTGCAATACAAATCAGCTTCAAAACACAGGAAATCTCTTGGTAGCTTTATGTAGCCAACTCGCTGCTTTCGAGGATAATGACAAAGGAGGTTAATCTCGATAATGGATTCATACCCGAAATCATGAATACAGAGAAGACATATGCAAATCAAGAAGATCAAAGAGTAACTTAACTCGCAAGGGAGAATCAATACCGTGTTTCATCGTGGTATTACAAAAAATAATAAAAATACCAAGAAAATACAAAACAATAATTGAAAAAATTACATAGAAAAAAAAAAAAGATGAATGGGATGATGTAAATTGATAACTCGGTCTGTGTGTGGAAAATGGCTAGTGAAACAACTCTCACGCTTTAACCCTCAAACCCTCAAGTGAAAATAGATTTAATAGCCTTTTATTGAGTTGTTTAATTGCTAATTTACCCCAGATTTTGATGTGTTATCTTTTTTTCCGTCTAATCTTTGCTAATTATTCTTATTTTATTCTCTCTTTCTTCTAGGTACAATCCAAATACCTTAACCTACAGTGAATTAAATGCAATATCCCTCTCAAACATCTTCAATTCGGCTGTTCTTGACACTTTCGCCCGACCAGTCTGCAATTACCATCATTACAATTCTGGTCCTAGCGAGAATATTTTTAAGAACTTGAATCTCCTCAGAAGAGGCATAGCCTTCGAATCAGACGCTAGTACGTTCTCTATGTATTCCAATACGACGTTGCTAATCCTTCAGAATGAAATTCAACCTTGCCCAGTCCATCCATATGCGTACGATGTGCGATGTCGTTTATGGTATCAATATGCGAAATCACTATCACACATGGCTATTTTCCCTCCAAGCTACTTTCTAAACGACATCAAAGCTGAGCTAATTCCTTCGTAGGTTATCTGCAAATACGCTACTGATTTCAGCAAATAATCTAGCTTAAGTTTGCAAAATTATATTCTATTTATCACTTGCTTTGAGCTGCAGTTGGAAGATTTAAAGTAATTTTTCACAAACTACAAGAAAGACTACTCTCATTAGCTCGTTATCGACCCTTTTTCTCTGAAACTAGTATTCGATACAAACTCAACGTTCAACACATCTACTATTTTCGCATTGCAGGGATAGTTACTAGACAGCTTAACTAACAAAACCAGCACTGACATGATAACTTTTATCTCCAAATATTTTCGTTCTTCAGTCGTCAGCACAGGTACATCTGCTTAGCTCATCCCCGATGAACTATTCAAGCAATAATAGACATTTTCATTCTTCGATGCAGACGGTTTTGAATTTTTCATGATTGCGAGTTCGATTTGTGTAATTGATCAGAAAAAGACAACTTCTGCTTATGGTTCAGCGCGTGTTGTGAACACACTGTAAGTCTATGTGTTTTTGGATATTCTTTCGAGGGATAAACTCATGGAGACAACTAGGAATCTGGAAAAAAAACTAGAGAATCAAAATATGGTTAACTTAATATGCTTCCCAGTAGGTTTGGTGACGTTTATGGTGTATGTGTTATGGATCTCAAAATAAATTGCAGAGAGCATCGAAAAACCAATCGAACGGCTCATAGCGATCTTCAGGGATATGAACTTTGACCCGAGTGAAGTAGCAAACGTTGTGGAAGTAGCTTAGGGTGTGCATGCGGATTTGAGAAAAATCACTGAAATTGTTGATCTTTTTCAATCGAAAGACGCTATTGAGCTGTATGAAACATTTACAAATCTTGTGAAGCTACTGAATTTCACAGCAAGTGAACTGATGATTGAAGATCCTTCGTAAATGCTCTTGAACTTGAATGAGTAGATATTGTTCTTCTCACGGTTTAGGAACATAGGATCGCTGGGAATCTGCCATAATAACATTGCGAATATTCATTATTTTCAAGGGCGACATCTCTAAGCATTGTAGCACTACGAAAACTCGATAGTATTTGCGAAAATGCAGTTAGATTTATATGGATAAAGGGAAAATATGAATATCTCTAAGGTTAATAACAACTAGGGATATATTTCAGGAAATTAGACAACTTCTAGAAATATGAGTTTTGGAAATACTTTTACAGAAAAATTTAGAGCTAAAACGTGCGATCCAGGGGTATGTTGGAACTCGTTTTAACCATAAAGTTTGTAGGAATAATCTAACCAAGGAGACGACAAAGAAGGAGCGTTCTCGTTTATGAATGGAAATGAAGGTAAATAACTAAATGGTGTTGATGATTATGATGTTGATTTGGATGAATAACAACAACCATAAAGACATCGGCCATAATAAAACAGTGATAATTTCCAAGAACATTAGTCTTACAATCACCTTCCAACATTTAACAATTTCTTAAACCACAATCCATGCAGCTTTAGCCATAATTAACTGCAGAATGAAAAGGATCATAACACTGACGAAAACCCTGAAGAATAGCTGAAATCGCAGCAGTAATTTTCAATCTAACCTCTTTTGGAGAACCTCTTCAATCGAAAATTTAACTATTTTAAATGCATATCGGATTACTTTCTCCATGTCTCTGAAGATCCAATCTGTGCATTTCATAACGAGCTCTTAGTTCTCTTGCAGGAGCTGCTCGAAATCAGCAATTCCTTGGAACCTTCCTTGGGTCGCAGGATTCTTTTATTGCAGTTTTTAACACAAACCCAAATCGCGTTGAATCTAGATTCTGCAGCTAAAGAAAGTTATGCGACATTACTGCGTCTTCTTGAACTCAAGAAACAAGAAGAAAAAGCTAATACTGCTGCTGCTAGTGTTTGTGATGGTATTTCACTGCATTAGAATCAACTCGGAAAGATTGATGAGGAAATTAAAATATGCAGTCCAACGTTATTGATGCCGTCTTTTATTAGCTCCTCCAGCTAGTAGAACTCACCTAAGATTGTCCAGAACAAAAAATGTAAATTTAAAGTATTTTTTTCACTGATTCAAAGATTTACGAGAAATATCAATGTATCTGGTTGTATTTTTGTCTAGTCAGCTTGGATCTTAGGATGCTCAAAGGATCTTTTATTTCAGCCCGAAAACGAGAAGAAAAGGAGAAAAAAGCGATTGCCTCAGTTCAGGAAAAGCATAAAAATACCAAGAGCATAAGCTTTCCTTCCTCTGTTTGGAATAATAAAGATGTATGATGATTTGCTACAAATTTGTTTGTTTTCTTTTCAAAATAACTTGTTGTTTCTCTGGGGTTTTTTTTAACTCTTCTTTGTTTTCGCTAGCTGCTTTCTTTGGATTCAAATGCGAACTTCCTCAAGTCAACTCCGCTTAAGAAATACGAGCAACTCCTAGCAGTCAGTAAGACATACCTCCCAGACGATTCATTTGTGCATGAGGAGGATCTACTAAAAAGAGAAAAACTAACATTGCATTCTTCTGTAATCAGTGAAAAAACTCCTCTACCTCCACCACCTCTTATTCCTTTCCTTTCTCCTCAGATAACAGCTAAAAATCATTAAATTCTTCCATAAAAACCCATTTTATATCCTCTCTAACAAACTCAAAAACAACCTCGAAAAATTACTCTTCCCACAATTCTCAAAGTCAGGCCACTCCCTCCATCACCAAATTATCCGTAAAGTGACTTCTCCTATGAATTCCCTAGCGATGCTCTCTCTAGTTATTCAGCCCTATGCTAATCAGCGTTTGACCTTAAGAATTGTAAATACTACGATGCTGCGTTAGTCCTAACGGAGAATCTATAAAACCAGCACTGTTTTTTGCAGGCTGCTCGAGATGAAGTGCTTAAACAACTGAACAACATATTCCTGCTATTTAACCTAAAAGACTCTTGTTTGCGCAAGGAAATCAGGATCCTGAATAGCTAAAGGATCTACAAAGTTGTCCTTCTAAACATGTGCAAGTAACCCAATTAGGTCAAATAAACCATCCTCCTTTCTCGGTAGCTGCTCCATACGATCCTCAAACGTGATGATGATTATTTTGGGTTTGTCGGATTTAATTTCGAAGAATATTGCTCGGAGGCATTGCTTACCAGTATGAATTGCAAACTCATCAAGACAAATGAGGAAATTATTTTCTAGTAGATCTCGAAGGTGCTGGATTAAGAAGACACAACAAGCAAAGTGTTGGAGGACGATGAAAATAATACTGAGGGAGATAAATGTAAGTCAAACAAAGGCAATATTCTTATCGAAAGTAGTCTCAACGAAGTAGATATCCTAGACTCAATTAATCACAACAACAACCACTAAGATATGATCGTCCCA
>Ga0302285_10001821_pt1 | contig 11888 bp, 5 predicted proteins | sample III_Fen_E2_2_FD_200455 | JGI IMG/M metagenome (GOLD analysis project Ga0302285, IMG submission 200455) | Peat permafrost microbial communities from Stordalen Mire near Abisko, Sweden - III_Fen_E2_2 | ecosystem: Environmental > Terrestrial > Soil > Wetlands > Permafrost | place: Sweden: Abisko...
CCCTAGCGAATTCTAGATAAAAGTTGCTCTCTTCCGTTTAAGGAGGAGAAATTACAATTCCAAAGTTTGAAGGCAGATAAGTAAGTTATTTTGAGCTACCAATAGTTGAGAAAAAGAGTTTTAACCAAATTTTTCTTATTGTTTTTATCTCAAGGAAGAGGATGCATTCTTTATCTAAATGCTAACTGATTTGCACTTAAGTGTGTGTTCTTGCGTCTAAAATAAAAATCAAACCAACGTAGATGAACTAATGCGATTGACGAAAACCTTATACAATGCAGTCGTTGTTAACGATGACTAAGCGAACATTGAACTTTCAAAACTGCTAATTCAAAAAGGAATTCTCACAACTTTGCTTCCTATTATCGAAGACAACAGTTTTGAAGAATACACATTTTTACTGAATTAGATCTACAATTTGTATGGAACACTTTTCTTCGTTGATAGCTCGATTCTAGAGCCTAACTTAAGTGAGAAGGTTATCAAAGCCTTAGTTAACTCACTTCACTCCAAAGATTCATTGATTGTAGAATAGGTAAATCTCAAAAATATCTTAAGGTTTTTTAGCATTCACTACAATATTGTCTGCTTTTTTTGTCATAAACAGGGGTTCTTCCTTGTTGGGAACATGATTGGAGGAAGCATAAATACAAAGAATATCGTTTATCAGTTCGGTTGCATTGACAGCTTATTTGAGATTCACAAATCAGACAAACTAAACGAGGATAACTACGGCCCTTTGTTCTGGGAAAGAGTTTAAGAAATGATTTGGTTGATTTCAATGTTCTTCGAGAAAAAAACTAATTTCCGCAATAACATCTCATTGAAAGATGTAGAGAATTTTTTATGATTTTTTAGATTTGAAGTTGTTGTTGTTAATTACCTTTTTTCAAACCCAAAATACATAGCACAAGAAGCTAATCGAGATACTCTTTGACTTGCTAGCGACAGGCAAATTCATGGAATAAGAAGATGTGAAGAATACTAGACTTTTGACAGCTACTATGTTCGAGGCGATTGGAACAAAAGATATTCTGTTGGAATATTTCTTTAAACTTTAAACTCTGAAGAATGTGAACCTAGTCTAGTAGTTTCTAGAAATCATGAGAAACTGTGAGAAATACGATCCTGGAGTTGTGATTAATATTTCTAGATTTATTTTTAATATCGTATCTGGACCAGATTAATATGCTGAAGGGTTACTGCACTGCAATCTTCTCGATATTCTCTAGATTCTCTTTACATCTAGTGTATTCAGTAAATTCTTCAGTTTCATCCCTGAGATTATCTGGAGCATGAGCAACATAGCTTCGATGAGTAGCAAAACAATCCAAGTTCTAATTGATCATCCGTTGTTCTGCAAACTGATGAATAACTTCTCGATGCATGATCCTGAAATCCAGCGAGAGGCTCTTTATATTCTCATAAATATTTTCAAAATTGGTTCGACACAGCAAAAAAGAATTATTCTCAAAAACTACATGGACATTTACATGAGTTCTCTGGACACCTAAGGAACGAAAATGATCATCAATCTTCTAGATGGTATTGATTCGCTGTTGCAGACATTTTCAGGTATTTTCACTGCAAACGGGGAGAATCTAATCATGGCAGATTTAGAAAAACATAATTTTTCAGGATACATGAATAAACTCTAAAAGCACCCAAGTGAATTAGTCTACTCGGCTGTATCCCGAATCATAGAAAAACATCTTCATTACTCATGAATTATTTTTTATATTTTATGTAAAATATTTGAAATTTATCTTAGATTTCACAATCCTTTCTTTTAAAAGAAAATGTCAATGTTTCACAGGAAGATTTAGTTAACATTTCAGTTAGGTTTCATTGAATTTTAGTAGGCAATTTATATATAACAGATTAATTAACAATTTTTATGAGATTATTGGACTAATTTATTTATTCATGTTTGAAATAACTTTCAAACCTTACCATAAATCTTCATTGGCGACTTCCTTTGCAATCCATCATTACATTTTTAGGGAGATACACGAATTCTTTGAAATGCATCAATTAAGTTAAACTTTTGCTCTTTTCTGGTAGATATTTTGAAGAAAATAGACTGACTTCATTTTATAGTAGTTCCTAGAATGACGGCAACAATTACAACTACAATCACCAGCAAGCAGCATTGTTTCTAATAAAATTATTTGAAAAAATTAAAGATTTTGTTAATTGTATTAGTTGTTTTACTTTTCTTGCTGATATGTGATGTTTCTTTGCAGTTGTGAGATTCTTATTTGCTCTTTTAACATTACCTTGAGCCATATTTACATTAATCTCAATATTATCAATAATTTCTCCTTAAACATGAACCATAGTTGCTATGTCTAACATCAGTTAATGCAACTCTTAAATGCTCTTCCAAATTACAAAAAAGAAAAAATTATCTTTCATACCAAGAAAAACAAATCATTTCAAAATTGCTACTTCTTCTAGCTTGAGGATGGCTCTATATTTTTCTTAAGCATCAGACACAGCATTTTGCAATTGAATGCTAGCAGTATTGAACATTCTTTGCTAGAATAATTGATTTGCTTACTAAACAAAATAAAACAAAAAATTAAATTTTTAACAATCAAATATCTACTAATGTTTTGGTATTGTGAATAATACATCTGGATCTTCTGCGATTTATTCGATTTGTTCATCAGTCATTTCAGGAGCGAAATGCTTGACTTGTCTTGTAGTTTTAGTCTTTAGTCCTTATCGATAATCTTCCTAAGCACTTTATGAATCCAGTAGAACTTGCTTTGCAGCAGTGGAAATCGAATAATATAAATTCTTTTTCACAAACAAATCGCCTTTTCCCTTTGAAAAAAGAAAAAATAGACAAAGATTTAATCCATTGAGCTATGAACTGAATAAGATTATTCATAAAGAAAAAGCTGAAACAATCATAGAAATTCTTCATAAAGCAATCAAAAGGTAGGTTGAGTTTTTCTTCTTCTTACATCCTTGTTGAGTTCAGTCTTATCTATGTCTTTTTTTAAGTTGTCCATAAGGCGCTTAAGTTGCTGAGTGAACTTTCGATTATCTGATAGATTCGTGGCAATTTGCTCACTAATCTCTGCAGATAACAAAGAATGAAAGGATGAATATTCAACTTAAATGTTTTTTTTTCTCTCAAAATTTGCTTTTTTTAACCTTTTTCCTTGGCTGTTCTAGTTGCTGATGAGTATTCCCCTTTGAGATTCTGAATATCTTCTGTGTTTGCCTTGATCTTTTCAATTATTGTTCGGGTACTAGCAATATCTGCTTAAAACTCTTTTGATACAAGCCTCTCAACTTAGCTGTCACCACTTTGCTAGCTCTCTAGATCAATCTAAGTTGCCTTCAAATTATCCACATTGTTCTCGTGGTACTAAAACTTTTAAGAGAAAAAAAAAACAAAAAAGTTTAAGAGGGCTACAATCTCTTCTAGAACAAAATTAATACATTCTTAAGTTCTTTAAGCCTGTCGTTCATTCTGTCTTACTGCTGAACCTTGGAGGTTTCGTTGAATCCTTGAATGCTCTGCAAAATATTATTCTTTGCAAACTTAAGAATATCTTATTAGCTTTTTGCTTTTTTTTTAATTTCAAGCAGATTTTTTTTTACTTTTTCAAGCATACAGAAATGTTATCTAGAACAGAAAAGTTATGATCGTTAATCTAGCCAGCTTTATTTCTGATGAGTGTAATTTTAAAAGCCAAATGCAAATTAATTGATCATTAACAGTATCTTATCTATTTCAAAAATACAAATTAGCTTTTTATTAAGCGATTCTAATTTGCCAAAAAAATGGATTATTCATTGATTTTTTTTGAATTTATTTTTGTGAAGTTAATAATTATGATAATATTTAAAAATTTCCTAAGAAAAAAATCTTAAAAAAAGAACTCCAAAACGAATGAGAAATTTCAGGGAGCTTAACAAGTCTCAAATATTAAGAATGTTCAAAGGAATAAACAAATAACTAGCTTATTTTATTGGGAGAGACTGGGGACTAATGAAACTTGTTACGAATCTCCTTCCTTTAAAATTTTTATTCTGTGTTTGGTATTAAAACAGCCAATAATCATATGAACAATAAGAAACCTGTAAATTAAAAGGTTGAATGATTTATGAGAGAAACATCATTTTAATAATACCACCTTGTCACATATGAATTTATCCTAATTGAGTGAGAACAGATATTGCTGATTAGATTAGTTTTACATTTAAAAGCTAAAAATTTATTTTGAAATAATTAGCGTTCTCGATTCGAAGATAATAGAGAAGAAAAAAACCCAACGAAAAAATGCTCGCTCGATTTACCGACTCACTTTCAAAATACTATGAAGAGGAATTCAGCTTTATTCTGCATAAAATACAGCGCCCTTTGTGGCTGGGAGTCTTTCTTCTCCTTGGATAGTTCTTTTACCATGTCGAGCTAGCTTTTTCAAATGAAGTCAGTGCATAATTCACGGGGAAAGATATTTTGTCTTCCTACATCATAGACAACTCAATCTTCTTGGATAAAATCAACTCAGTTAATTTTATGTATGCTAGCATGGCAGTCAATGGCTTAATGGTGTTTGCACTACTGAATAATTATTGTTACTTCTCATTCAAAATTCTTTCGTACACATCTAAGATAAGCGAATATTACATTGGAATTCTAGGAGCATTGTATTAGCATGCGCTATTCATTCCGGTTTTGTTTTTCTCCGTTGACTCGATATCGTAATAGCCAGGGGCATCTGTACCAAACATAATATGCACAGTTTTATTAGGTAAGAAGATATTTTAAATTTTTAACTCAATAATAAAAAAGAGTTTACTGCTGTTTTATTTTGAAATATCTTAACATTTTAAATTCCAAAATTACTAGAAGAAAAGCATTTGATTGCTCTTTTGTTCATTGAATATTAAATATTCAGAGAACTAGGCTAATCTTAATTCATTCCTTTATGCTATTCTTTGTTTGTTGTTGTTTATTCATTATTCATTTGTTTTTTACTTTTGAAAAAAAAGGTCTTTTTATCGCTTTTCATGACTAAGATTTCAGCTTCATTGCATCTGATAGCCTCACAAAAAGACTAGATTCTAGAGATTTATTAGTTTAAATCGGATTAGAAGTATTATCTTGTCTGTTTTTGAAGTATCTCGATAATCCCAAATTCATGCTAATCGGATCTCTTTGTTTATCTTTATTCAAACTTTATAAATCTTTCGCGTTAAAAAGTTATGAAAATCTCTTCATAAGAAAACTGAATTCTATGCTTCAGCTCCTTCATCTCATTATCGTAGTTGTCCTATTCATTGGAATCCTCTTTGACTAAAAAGTTGTCTCGATTTCACTTATGGTCTTAGCGTTTGGAGCACTTTCCATATGCGTAGCTATTTCGATTCAAATTTGGTAAAGTGATCTCAGATCTTGGAGTACTGATTCGATTTCTTATCTTGAAAGGCCAGAGAGTCTCGACTTCTTTTTGAGGTTACTAGTCAAAAATATCAAGCTAGATTTTGGCAGTTACATATATTCAAATCAGTCTATCCATCTTGATGCAATCACTTCAGAACACATTCAATCCTGTGAGGAATTCCCCAATTGCTTCTGTAATACTAAGGTGCGAATCGCAATACTATTACTCACAGGTTACTTGAATTACAACCCCCCCGAAAAATATGTTTGAAATTTCATTTTATTTTTTTTGATTTTTTAGGGCAATGATGATCTTGTGTTCATAGATTCTATGCGACAAGGGCGGACATTGCGATTTTAGTTTCTCGTTAAGTATGTTAGGAGTATGTATTTGAGGTATATTACGGACAGTATGCGAAGAAAAAGAGATATTAATGTAGGAGTATGTTTAAGCTACTTGAGTTTTTTAGTAGAAGTTTACTAAAACAAAGTGCTGAGTTTCAGTGAAATCATCAAAATAAAGAGAATTGTGTAGTTAAGTGCTAGGGAAAATGAGTAATTATTCGAAGTCTATTTGAAAGCCACGCATGCGTTCGAAAAGAAAGAGCTCGTGATATCGATGGCTTAGAAAAAGCAGAAAAAATTAGAAGAAGAAGAGCTGAAGCGATTCCGTGAAGAAGAAGATATTAACTTCTAAAATGGCAGCATGTCAGAGAAAGTCAATGTGACTGATTATTTCATAGGAATCACATTCGATGAGCAGTTGAATGAAGCCGAAAAAAATTACTTTAACATTCTACAAGAAAAATCTAACTTTCTCATCTTGCTCTTCAATGATCACATTGATCTAACTGCGTTAAGGCTACAAGGGAATATCGTTAACAGACTGAGAGACTCACTTAACGCTGAATTAACTGCACTTTATAAAGTGAATTCTTCTAATCAAAAGTTACTTTTTTTCGCTGAAGGATTCTCAACATATTTTGGTTTTGGACTAAAAAGAAGAAATATGTTCATATCGACAAGGTAAACAAGTATCTTTCTATCCAGGACGGATGTGAGTATTTTTAACAAAGACACATGTGTTCTCTTTGTGACATTAATAAATCAAATTGGCACAATTAGGAGAATTTAGAATAAATTTGAATCGATGTTCGATTTTCCTAGCTCGAAGATTATCAATGCATCTATCAATATTATTCTACCTAGTTGTATGCGCAAATAGCATGAAGTAGTCCTGCAAGAGTATCTCATAAATCCAGAGAATTCCAGTCATAATTCATTTAATCTGTTAGTTGCGTAAAACGATAAAGGCTGGGCTGTACCTACTTCCTTGAAATTTCGACCTTAGAATATATCGTTAGATGACTGTGGATTGACTGCTTTTCTTCAGAAACCAAGCACAAATTTCAATTATATCTAAGTTTCTGCGAAATATTTTTAGGTTCAGTGCATCTCGCAAAGTCTGTTTGAGAATTCGTTTAACAATTATTTTACATAGCAAGAAATCCATAAGTTGCATCTGAACAGAGTCATCCCGCTTCTCAATTATTTAGAAGATTAGCATAACAATACAGACCACGATGTTGTATTCCATGAGGTTATCTCAACATTAGCATTCCTCCCTAAGCTTGATATCTACAAGAGATAACTAAGAAAGTTTCATTTGCTCGATAAAATCGAAGGAGCTAAAATACCAGATTTGATTGCTAGCTTGACAATCGAATTCTACGATGTCTATCAAGTGAAATTTAAATTTTACTTTAACGAATTTAGACATTTTCAGTTTGGCATCCTGGAAATCTAATCCTTCAAGAAAATAAACAATTATTTGCAGCTCAAAGAACAACTTGTGAACTTTAAGAATTAGCTTAAGGCTACGCTGAATCTCACCATCGACTAGAAATCAGATTTGGAGATCATCGATTAACTCATCGAACTTTAAGATCTGCAAGCGAGAATTCTAGATGGACATCCTAAAATGTGTAAAAATCTAAAAATAATTAAAATCATTTTTCACCATTCTAATTCTCATTTTAACTTAAACTCTTCAAATAGAGTAATATCACGCTGAAGAGACATCTCAATCAAGTTACTCAGATGAAAATGAAGATAAATTTAGCCTAGATAATAATCCAATTCCTTTGCCAGCATAACGAGACCCCCTAACTTACAAAGACATCAAAGAAGAGCCTACAATATTTAATCCAGATGGAGAGGTTTCCAAGACAAGCTAAATGATTATGCTTAATAATCAAGCAAATACATCGATGGCATACACAGGATTTGCTGGAAAATCACATATTGCAGATTTCGGTGAATCACATATTCTTCAAGGCAGTACTTTCAATAATCCTAACAAATTCAATGAAATAAGTGAGGTTGTTGAGCCTCTACAAGGTTTCCGTGAAATCGCTGATGTTAGGGATGACAGATACAATGCGCAAAATGAGAATATTCTTGTCGATGATAGTAATTAAAATGACATTTTATTTAGCTCGCAAACATTTTAAATTCCCATGGTTTCCCCAACATCCATGCAAGCTGGTATGATATCACCTCATCCAACGGAGAAATAGCTACTGCTAACAGGCATGGTCTCCCCTCATTAGAGTGATAATTGGTCTGTGTAGTAAAATATCTATGATAAATCATAGTTGCATCATAATTCGTTAAATGCACAGAATTAAACGATAATTTCAAGAAATAAAGAAATTACCATTGATTAGATACCTTACGATAACTTCCACTCGATGTTGAACATGCAAAGTCACAATAGTATTGGTAAATAAATATCATTCCCTTCGATTAATAAGAAGCAATTGCAGCTCAGCTCAAAAGGAACGGGTGTAGGAATGAGTGAAATATCACTCGATAAAAAACGATCTCTGGAGTAAATCACATCGATTTCTAATATCTTCAGTGAGTATTACGAAATGCGATTCAAAGAAGAACCCATAACAGATGTGACTTCTGCGAAAGTTGGGAGATAATAGTAATAATTTATTCCACTGAATTCTTCGACGAATTCAAATAAAGGAAATGAAAATTAGCCTGTACTGAATAGTTCCAGTAATACAGCTAAAAACGATGGGGGATCGAAATCTACGAATTATATGGGTGATCGTGAACCTTCTGGATTATTAAAAGGAGAGAATCAAATTAGTTTGCCATAAAACGTCTATTTAAACTAGCTTTTAAAGGAACGGATAAAATAAGCAAAATTACATATCGAGTAAACTGTGAGCATATCCACAAATACCCAAAAGCAACTAAGTAGCTAGTTCTAGCAATCCCATCATCTAAAACTAGACCGAATTGACAGTCCTAATATTATAAAGCATCGAACTGGGTTTAAGCGCGAACGAACTGGTGACTAAAAAAGAGGAAAAGTTAGAATTGAAAAAATCAAACATTACTATTTAAAAGCTGAAGATGCTACATCCGAGCAATTCAGTGATTCCGAAGATAGAGACGCCGAAATGCAGAAAGAACAAGAGAAACAACGCTCAAAGATTCTCGGCACAAGTTCAGTTCACACGAATCAAAGTTCGAACTAAGAATAAAAAAGAGTCATCCATCGTCTCGTTAATTCTCGCAAGAAAAACATTTCCCTCGTTGTACTGATGCTGTTCGGTGTGCTAGCTCTCTCAGCTTTTGTTATTCTTGTCCTGGTTTAGTTGTTCTAGACTCGGACAACATTAGACACAGCGTTAACAAATTTTAGTTATCTTCCTTGGGCTTACCAACAGCGATTCGATTATTCCAAGATATTCTCTGATTTTATGCTAAGAGTTGTCATCAACTCAGGTGAGATAACTGCACTCTTACCTGTGTCGACACATCTAGCAGAGACTGAGGCGAGAATGGGAAAATTTGTAACTGAATTCTATTAAAATATCTTCAATTTTTTCTTCACTGATTTACAGTCTACGGATTATTTCTCGTATGCGCTTGACACTCCTCTTGCGTTTATTATTACGCATGACGTAAACTCTATCCCCTACCCACTTCTCAACATCACGGACTAGAAAATCTATCAAAACATATCCATGCAATACTTTATGCTTAGACTTGCTCCTCTTTTCTGGAGGGCGACATATCTTCCAGATCTCGCAACGTAGATCATTATTTAAGATAATTTCTCCGTCTTCATGAACACTGTAAATTCAATTAAGATTGTCCAAATGAACTCCGTTGTGGACAGTATTGGATTGATAAAATCGTAGTCTCTCATAATAATGCTGATTGTTATTGCTACTGTAGTTCTTCTTGGATATGTTACGATTCCGCTAAACTACCATATTTAGAAAAAAAACGAAGAACTCCTGAAACTCTTTGCAACGATCCCATCAGAAGCCATCAATGATATGCTGCAGCCAATATAAATTGCAGTCAATTAGCATCGAGCTGGAAAAACGAAAATTCTATCAGCTCCGACTCAAAAGAAGCGTAAGACAATTTCATCGACATCGTCTCTGCCTACTGTCAAACCGTAGCACTTCTTTTTTGTTTCACTTGGAATCGCATGTATGGTCATCTAGCCAATCATCAGCTATGTCTTCATTGAGAGCTTCTACACAGAAGCGTACATGCTGACAGAGCTCACACGTAACACATACATAATAAATGCATTCTATTGAACTTATGTACTTATTTTTATTTTTAAACAGAGAATTTATATTACATGAGAGCGTTTTGTTCAAGTGTTCAAGCGATCACATATGCTAGTATCCTTCACCGTTTAGTTCCTAATTTCGCACTGTATAATCCCGTCTATTATTCATCTCGAATAGTTACATTATCCTCTCAACGATAAGATATGTTAACTTCTCTAGGAAATCTTATTATGGAAAGTCAGAAAACTTCAAGGTATCAAGATGATCTTTATGAGGATTTCTTTTATGTAGTATTGCAAGGTAACATTTGTAAAGCCATAGAAGCGCATTCAGGATATGTCCATGCGAATCTAGGTTATAGTGTAAGCGAGTGCTATACTGTGAGAAGTGGGTTAATGCAAAAAGGATTGTAAATTGCGCTGAAAGATTATTTTGAAAGCATGGTGTATATGACACCTTACTTTGATATCACAGATCCAGCACAATTCTCAGTTGAATTTTAGTCTTAATTCGATCTGAAAGACATTGATGTCTATTATGATTTACTCACAGATACAATCCAAATTCTCAAGGACTTTATTTTTAGTCGAATCAACAGCTATGTCGATTACATCAACTATGTCTACATTGCTCTTTTATTCTACTAGTTCTCAATGATGAGCGCTATATTTTATTTCGGTTTCTTCAAGTTCTACAGGGCAATCGAAGCGGATATGTTCTCAACTAGACAGCTACTAAATATTATCTAAATTGAGTATGTCGTAGAAAATCCATATATTTTCTCATACCTTATCAAATAAGAATGAGAGGCATCATATTTTTGTTTGTATGTTGCTCAGGTTCAGAGACACAATCATATTTCTTTCCTTTGTTGAAGTAATGGTATTACAAGAATAAAAAAAATTGTACTTTCTTCTGCTATTTTTAATCTTTAAATTCTTAAAGAAAACTAACAAAATAACTTGTTTTTAAAATGAAAGGTGTAAGAAATAGAATTTTAATTAAAATGCTTTGACTATTTTTTAGCATACTTGATCTTTGTAAATTGTTGGGATCAGCAGAGATTCCTGATAAAAGTACAAATGCAACCTTCACATTCTTCTCCACTCAGTTGCTTGTAAACGCATTATTTCTGGCAGTTGAAATATTTTGCATAGTTGGTTTTATGAGAGTTGTGAATGAAATTAGAAATCCAAAGATATGAAAAAGCACTTCTTTTTGTCTACTTAATTTTCATTCTTCGAATTGCAACCATTCCCTCCTTAATATTTTAATTTTACTAACAAAACATTTATTTACAATTCTTTCATGGATCTGTGTTCCATGATGCGTAGAACAAATACCATTGCTTTTGTAATGGTATTTGTTTGGTTTCAATGCCCCTAAAGTTAACTTGCTTGGAATTATCAAACAGTCAAGAGATATATATTGATTGAAAAATGGATTTTGTAAATAACTATTCACTGAACATCAACATAAAGCAAACTTTAATCTAAGATTTTATCTTTTAGGAGATAATTGAAAGTGAGTAGGATTGTCTCACCTAATTATCAAGGTTTTGTCGCCACCAGCAGCAAGCCATCTTATCCAATTGGATATTTCGCATTTCCCAAGATGTTTTTGATCTTCTCAACAATAATAGAAGTAACTTCTTGTTCTTTTTCTGGAATTTTTTCCTTGAGTGTTTAGCTGACTTTATGGAACTCTAAGAGCTTAGGGATGTCACTCTCATTAGTAAAAGGGAAAGGAGAAAATTAATTCCAGCAAAGTACATTGCTAAAACCTGCTTTCTCAACCATTTAAATTAATTTTTCTCTGTCATTCAAATGGAAGAAACTTCTTCGCATTGAAGAAATACC
>Ga0302285_10001822_pt1 | contig 11880 bp, 8 predicted proteins | sample III_Fen_E2_2_FD_200455 | JGI IMG/M metagenome (GOLD analysis project Ga0302285, IMG submission 200455) | Peat permafrost microbial communities from Stordalen Mire near Abisko, Sweden - III_Fen_E2_2 | ecosystem: Environmental > Terrestrial > Soil > Wetlands > Permafrost | place: Sweden: Abisko...
AGCGAATCAAATAATAATGATATTTATAATTAGAATTTCCTGTAAGAGAGAGGTGATTGTCTTAAATACAAAAAAGATGTATTATTCGTACAAGCAGACAAATACATACTAAAATATGACCACCTCTTTTCTTAGATTTGAGATTATCTAGATTTATTTGGGTGATTAAAGCTAAAAGAGATTAAGACACTCTTTGCTTGCATAACGGGTTGTTCAAGAGCAAAGAGCTGTGGGAGGCACAGGGAAGGATTTATTGAATGAAACTTTTCTAATTGTTTAAAAGAAACAAAAACACAAGTACACATATTCATAATTTAGAACCTGAAGATTCATTTGGATTATTTTGAAGAAATCAAAGGGATAAACAGGTAGTTTAATTCTAAGAAAGAAAAGCACAATTTCTTCGATTAATTGAAGGATCCAACCAGGATACAACAAAAACAAGAAATTTAGGTTGAACTTGCTTATATTATGAAGCAAAGAAAACCCAAAAGGTTTAGCTATTCCAAGGTAAAGATGTTAGACTTTTAGGAAAATAATACAGGGGGAAAATTATTGGATTATTTGAATTTTTAGAAGCTTGTGAGAATAAATATAAACAGGGAATACTTTTGTTAAAGATGAAGAATATGGCTGAATATTTGTTCTTTTTTTAATAGTTTTAATTTTAATTTTAAGATGAGGGAGGAGCACAACAAGGTTATGAGAACTGATATTGTGAATGAAGAGGTAATTTAGTTTATTAAATGGGAAGACAATTTATTGTTGATTGTTTAGGTGATATTTCTCAGAATCCTTTAAAAGGAACAGATTTTTTTAATTGGATAAAATATTAAATAAAATAGGCTAAGGGAAAAGGATAAATCTGGTCAAGAAATGTATTGAAAACAAGCAGAAAAAAGGGAAACTATCTAGAAAATAAAATTTTAAATATTGTTTTAGGTAATTTTAAAATGTAAGAGACTTAGAGAAGTTGTAACAGTGCTTGAGTAAAGCGGGCATTTTCTGATTTTTTCAAACAAGCAAAAATTTAAAAAAATGGTTAGAAGAGAAGAAGAACTCTGGGAAAGACTATTAGGTTTCTCACAATGATGGATAGATTTGGCTGGATTGAGTTCAGAAATCTGATTCAGAAGAGAATCAACCAATCAGATGTGAGATATCACAGATTACAACGGAAACAAACAAAAATATTCAAAGACATCAGCAGACCCTGTGGGGAGAGGAAGCTAACAAATCAGACAAAGCTATTTTATAAAGGGAGCTGCCTCTGCAAGCGACTACTGGATCTGAGAATCTCGTATTGATTCTACGGATAAGAAGCACATATCAAGGAAACCCATGAAATAATATAAAAATGGCTTCCTAAATTATGCCATGATAACCCTAAATGAGCTATTTATTATTAATGATGGATTATTTGTATATGACTAATTCAAAGTGTTTGAAATCTGAAATTGTTAATCAAGAGCTAATATATATATATAATTTAAGTGTGTTTTGATATGAAACACACAGGGGAAGCGGTAATCATAACCAAGGGAGAGAGGGAGAAAAAATAAGTAAAAAGTAAAAGAAATAAGAAAATAAAAAAAAAGAAGAAACAAAAAGAAAGACAAATGGTAAACTATTTTTATTATTAGTTATGCTGTTTTGACATTAACATGTGTTAATCCAGGCAGGTGGCAAAGGCGGAAAAGGCGGCAAGGGCGGCAAAGGAGGCAAAGTCGGTGGAGCTAAGAACAAGAAGAATCCTTAGTCAAGATCATACAAGGCTGGTCTTCAGGTAACCTTCACCCATCTGATGAGAAATATGGAGCTCTCACTCACTCTCAGCGGGCTGATAAAAATTGATTGTTTTTGTTTTGATAGTTCCCTGTTGGAAGAATCCACAGATTCTTGAAGGGCAGAGTCAGCGCTAAGAATAGAGTTGGTGCTACTGCAGCAGTCTACGCAGCAGCTATCTTAGAGTACTTGACCGCTGAGGTCTTGGAATTAGCAGGAAATGCCTCCAAGGATTTCAAGGTCAGAAGAATCACTCCTAGACACTTGCTTCTCGCTATCAGAGGAGATGAAGAGTTGGATATTTTGATCAAGGCCACTATTGCTGGTGGTGGTGTTATTCCTCACATCCACAAGGCCCTCCTCGGCAAGCACTCCACTAAAAACAGATCCAGTGCTAAGACCTCCGAAGCCAGATGAGAGAAAGGGAGAGAGAGAAAGCAGGCACAGCAGCTGCGATATGATTTTTCAGTTATGAGTATGAGTATTTGTAGTCGTTTAGTGCTTGTTTTCACTTTGAATATCACTTTTAGAGTTGCTTCAAGATAAACTTTTAAAAATAAATAAAGAAATAAAATATTCCCCATTCATTTCGATAAGGGTTGACTAAGATAAATTTCAAAAATTTGCATAAGAATTACCTCAAAATACAATAGGTTTTCAATTGAAAAACCCAATTTAAAAACAGTTCCATTTCTCCTTTTTTCCTCTCTTCCTTTGCTATTTTCTCAATCCTTCTTCTTTAACCTAGCCCGCTACATTCATTCTCCTTAATTCAATCTTGAAATACTCTTTTTATATTTGAATTTCTCTTCTTATTATTCACTTCCATTCAAAATTGTATGAAACTATTCGTTTTTAAAAATCTTGAAAATTCTCACCGCCATTGTTCCTTCCCTGTTGTCTAAATGATCTCTCCAAAATCTACCAAAACCACAAAAATCTAACTTCACTGACACCCTTAATTCCTTCCCCTGAGTCGAGCCATATTTGAACATGATTCTCTTCGAACCACCCCTAGCATAATCTTTAAAATAGCATAATTGAATTTCTTCAATCTTCATTTGCAATTATTTCAAAAATAACCAACAAAATAGCATAATTCAAACCCAAAATCATTCTTCAAGAAGCTCAATCTTTATGGATCTTTTTCCGACAAAATTTCCCTCAAACCATACAAAATCCATAAAGAACTCCCTGAAATTGCACAGACACAAAATCCTACATTATTCAATCGAAAACTCAACAAATTCCATGCGTTTTTGAATATCCATCATTTGATTCCCTTTGAAATCCCTGCCTTCAACACTTCGCTCTTCAGCTTGCTAGTTTTTCCTTATTTGCTAAAAAGATAACTTTCATTGTCGTTAAACCCTTTACGCCATTGATACAGCCTCTTTGTAAATTTATCTTGAAAAAAAATATCCTGATTCTATCAATCACTCTCAGAAATCCTAAGATCTACAAATCTATCTAGCGCTAAACAATCCAATCTCTTATGTGTGTGTGTCTTCCCATTCAACATATAAATCAATTTATCAATATCCACAGACAGACAAGAATGAATTCACATCAAATTATTGACTTTTTTAATCAATTTTTGCATTTCTTACTTTGATAGTGGTAGGCTTCCTTCCCAACCTTCCAAAAATGCAATACAAAAGCCAAAAAATTATATCAAGAAGTTCCATTTTTTCTCATATAATAACTGCAATTTATTCAAAAAACAAAGAAAACCTTAAAGTGTTGCTTCTTGAAAAGGAAGCTGCATTTTGAAACTGCTGTAGTTGGTATTTAACCATTAATAATGTTTCTTAGAGAGATAAGCCATTAGATTAACCAATTACAGTAGGACACTGCAGAATTTAATATTCCTCAAAACTGCCCAGTAAACTTTCACATTGTAAACTGCAATTCTAAAGCTATTAAGAGTTCAACAATCCTACTCCAATCTTAAAAACACTCAGGGATTCTAAGCTTCATTGTGATTAGCCGTGTATGATTGTTAGAGTTTAAAATAAAACTATTAATAACGGCACGGCTTGGTTCTCCTTCTTTGAAGTTCTTTGTTACAGTGTACTTGATAACTGAAATACCTATGAAGAAATTGTGTTGCTGAGAGTGACATAGTTAGAAGCAGAAAATTATAGGATCTTGATTTTTGAAGTCTCTGTTCAGTCTTTTGAGGGCTTTCTGGAAGATAATTTCAAATTGAAAAGTCCTTGAGATATTAAAAAGTTAATATTGCTATTGATGCATTTAAGTTGCTTTGATACAATATCGCTATGATACTTTTCAGTAGAATTATATTTCTGATGAATTCTTCCTTTGAAAAAAATGCCCAAGGAACATAGGTAAGTTCTTTCATGTTTGTAGTCTTTGATTCAAATAAAATAGACAATTTCTGACTAATGCCACTTTGAAGAAAGAAAAAACAATATTTTCAGGTATGTTTATGGAGACTTTTATTGAAAAAGCTAATTATTTTATAATATTTCATTCTTCAGAATGATGATAATATCAGCAAGTTAAGAATCCTAATTGGAGAAGCGCTTCTAAAAATCTTAATGGAAAGTTGTTTCTGAAACAAAGAGAGAATCGTTATGTTTAGGTTCTCTTCTAGATAATCTAAGCTAGAATATTATCTGCTACTTCGTAGACATTTCAACTTTATTATTTTCAAAGAGAAGTTCTTCTTCTTTTGTAGTTTGTTTTGAAGAGCTGTGCTTTCCAATGGATTTATTACTTACAAGTTGTAGTGTTCGTAAACTCACTTGAGTAGATCAAGGAGTTTCAATAAAAACAACTTGCAACTTTAGAATAAAGAGATTATGTTATTTTTTTAGATTTTATAATATTTATGGTATTGATTTTATAAGAAAAGTCTTTTGGGTAGGTTTTTTGTAGATTTAATAAATTCAATAATAGTGGTGGCATCAGGCTTCAGAAAGGCGATAACAAGAGAGGGGTTGGAGTGCATCGATCCTCTTATTCAAACTGGGAGGTTTTATCACAATTAATTTCGTTTCCCAAAACCCTATGCTCGTAAAACTGTCCCTTGAGGAAGAAACCCAAACGGAAAATGTTCCCTATTTTGGTTTAAATGTTTAGAGTAAATATTTTACAATCACAACGAAATAATATTTTACCACATAAAAAATACTTTCATAACTGACTTCAGTTTATTTCTTCTTTCTAACTACTTTTTTTAATTAATATTATTTCAGATATCTGATGCATTGATTCTTGATCTTAACTATAACTCTCTTTATTTCATAAAGCGATTAGCCTGCTATTCATATTTGAGTTTTCAACTCCAGCTAGTGATTTGCAGAATTTCATTAAATCTTCTCTCCATTGATATTATTTTCTATTGTAATTGTTTTTAAGGATTATCGTTCATCTAACTCTTCTTCTTTATCATAGGACACAAGCCAATTATCTTTGAGAATATCTGTACAATTAGGTCTTTCCTCAGGATTTTCTGCAAGTAGTTTTTATATAAGATTTCGAGCACCTGATTCAGTGAAAGATGGTATTTCATATGAATGCTTAGAGATTCTTCGATATAATTCTTTTTCATCAGATCCTGTTGGTTAAAAAGAAGTTTAAAAAGTAATCTACATTCCCAAAATGTTAATTCTAAATGAATTGCAACTCAAAATAAGGATTTAAACTCAAATATTGTGAATTAATATCTCCTGCCATTCTTACCTTTGAATGGAAATTTCCCGCAGACTAAAATGAAAAACACAACTCCAGCTGCCCAAATATCGGACTACTAACCACAATATTCTTTCCTTAGTACAATCTCTGGAGACATATAACTCGGTGTGCCACAGAAATTGTCAATTTTTCTCTCCACAGGCGAGCACAACGCAAATCCGAAATCAATTATTTTTACATTCAGTTACTCATCGAGGAGAATATTTTCAAGTTTTATGTCTCTATGGCAAACTTTCTTTTCGTGCATATATGCTATTCCTTCGATGATCTGCTTGAAGATCTTCCTTACACTATTCATGGAAAGTTAACTTTTTCTCTTGGTTTTTAAGAAACTGTAAAGACTATTGCTACCAAAATACTCCATGATTAAGTTTAGCTAAGATTCAAAACAATAATAAGAAGGGTTTGCCATGCAGAAATCGATCAAATAATCAAAAAAAAGGTCTTACACTAGAGACCGTATCGATGACATGGATGAGACGAATTATCTTAGGATTATTCATTTTGGACAGAATGTTAATTTCCCTTCTGATATTTTTGAATTTATTCGGATCAGAAAGCTTGAATTTCTCATAAATCTTGATAGCAACTTGTTATTAGTTTCGCTTATCAATACCATGCTTGACTACTGCATAGGATCCTTTTCCAAGTTCTTTCGTGATTTAAAAGTTTTCCATTGAAATTTAGTTTTTCTTCAAATTCTGATCACTACCTGAATTATTATTGTTATGGGTGCTATTGCTGATTCTAGTTTTTCTATTGAATTCAGTGGCAGTAGTCTAAAAACCTGGTTTAGATACTTAAAATGGAGCTAGAATTGGATTCAATGGCTTAGCAGCGAATGTATTAGGAAGAGAGAATCTCCCTTTTGAAATCGATCTGCTATCTGCAGTGGGTAGATACGAATTCCCTCCGTCAACTTGACTATTAATGGAGTTATCTGTAGGATGCTAAACATCATAATGCATAACTTGAAACCCTCTAGGTTTTGTTTCTTGTGATTTAATCCTGCAGTTTGATTCACCAATAGATATAGTGTTATTGGGGTTTCTAACAAAAAATATTTTTTTCCCAGCTGTTTCTGTCCTAGAAGCACTAACTGAATCTGATTCATTCACCATTTTTTCATGGTTTAGTAATGAATTCTTTTTATACGATACAATAGTGTTGAGATTGTTGGAGCTATCTCTTTTTCTTGGAGGAGGATTTCGCCTTTTCTTTTAACCTTCCTGATAATTTATAAAAATAAATAATAAATTAAAATTTTTGTTTTAACAATAACTATTTTTACCTAAATCTTGGAATTTAAATCCAAGAAATCTGAGGTAATATTCTTTGGTCTCTCTCTACTCACTGAGGAACTCCCTGATTTCAAAGAAGACTCCAATTAGGAGAAACAACGAATGGAAGGGTTTGAGGTGATAATAGCTTTTCTTGAATATGGAAGTAGAGCGTATTGAGATATTTAATCTGTATCAGATTCTTTTTTCCCTTGCTTTTAGGAAACAGAACGTATTTTTTGTATTGGGTGTTATATTAGCCCATACGCGTGCTATTAAGGAAGTAATTCACTGTTTTCTCCTTGGAAAGCATACTCTTAATGATCAGGTTCTCCTGAATGATCTTGGTTTTTGGTAGAATTATCTAAATGAATCACCGAAGAAGAACGATCTTGTCTGTTGAAGTTGATTTCTTTATTACAATTAGATTACTAAAAAAGAGCTCGGTGATTGCTTTTAAAGCCCAAAGTCGAAAACAACTATGATTTGCCAGCTGAATACAATTTCTGAATTTATTGAATCTTCGAAATCACGAGTTTGGTTTTTATCGCATGAGGGCTAGAATTGATTGAGTTGTCAAGCATTGAGTTTGGAGTTGAAGGTAGATAAGTAAGATTTTCCTGATTTTTAGTGTAAGTTGGGGTGTTGTTTGTTCTAGTATTCTAGATTGCTGTGCTGAAGGAATCTTTTCGTTTACTCTGATTCGATGTAGCTACTGAAGCACAAATAATTTAAAACAGAACTAAATAAAGAAGGTGCTTAAAAAAGATTACTTACTATGTGAATAATTATTCTTTTGTTGAGATAAATGGAAACATTTACAAGAAATAGGAGAACGAGAAGGAGGGCCCTTGGAACTTGGTTTTCTTGAATCAAAAGGAAATCCACCTAAGGGAGTTATAGAGGCTTCTTTTTTTGTTGTTGAACCAAGACAATAATATATAAGTAATAGTTTTCTTAGCAAAAAACCTTACGTTGTATGTAAAAGTTCGGTGGTTTGCTGACTGGCTGAAAGATATTTTAGTCCTGAGAGGTCTCTTAAGGGAAAATCAAAAAAGGATTGAAATTTACTGATGGTTTTAGAAATGATATTTCTATCTGAAAAATAACAGATGACAATACTTTTGAGATTTATCTCCATTGCGCGAGAAGGAGGATTAGTAGTGATGCTCAGAGCAGCTTATGGAATGCCTTCCAGAAGATAAGTTGTTGGAACTGCTGCCATCAATCCACTAACAGAATGCTGATTTGCTTTTGAAATGCTTCTGAAATGTTTAGAGAATTGCTTTGATAATTATGAATCTCTTTTTTTTAATGAATTTCGAGACTTCTTATGTACAATATTTCTCTAATCAATCCTTTTTCTTTCAAAATTAACTAGCACTAAAGCTATCCGACTAATCAATAAACGAATCCTTAGCCTTTCTTTTTTCTATTTTCTACCAACGGCACTTATTTGGTTGTATTATCAAGCTGATGGATATTTTCTTTTTTCTCAATAACTCTTAAAATAACAAAAATAGGAAAACAGTTTGTATTCGATTGTTACTCACATATGATTTGGCATGAATCTAAAGGATTTCTAATAGTAATCAGCTTTTTTACATGCTTTTTTATTAATAATCAATTAGATTATTAATAGCCAATCAAAATGTATTCGTTTTTATTTGTTTCTTTGTTTTTTTCAGTTAATTCTTGTCAAAGTAATAATTTTATTATTCGCCAACAGCTACTACCCTTAAAATAATCCTCTTTTGTATTGATCAATTTGCTTTTTATTTAGCTGATTTGATATTAGTTTTGCAAAATATTTCAATAAAGTCAGTTTGGAGAAGCTGTAACATAAGCAACAAATATGTAAATGACCTTCATGGGATGGGAAAAGAAGAAAAAAGAAGGCAAAAGGTTTTCATTCTCTTAAGAATTAATATTAGAAGATGTAGAATGTATCATAGCTTAGACTGTAGTGCTCAACGTTTTCAGCAAGATCTTTGGCATCTTAATCTGTAGGTTGCAAAATAATAGAGGAAATTTAGAAGAAATGAGTTAATAAGATAATTTGTATCATTCCCAATTTTATTTCTGTTACGCAGCTCTCTCGCGAGGACTTCGATGATCACCTTGAAGTATTTCTTGTATTCTTCAGAGATGTGCTGTCCTGAAATACGCTGCGAGAGTTCAACTCCAGGTAACTTAAGGAAAGCATCAAAGTTGTGATAAAATATCTATTTTTTTCTGTGATTGATAATAAATATTACTTCTCTTTCGTTTCCATAGATATGTTTGGCAATGATATCTGCAAAGGCTGCTGGGAAATTTTCAGAAGTCCAATTGGCTAATTCCTAAAAATCCAAGTAAAAATACCAATTAGTTGTAGATTGTTTTAGCTTAAATATGCTTTTTACCATTGCCTAGATGATGTTACCAATCAAAAGCTGTTTGAAATCCTCCTTCTTCACAAAATCAGTATCTTTTGCGAAATTCTTGAGATTTTCTAATTGCTGGTTGCTCAGTTCAAAGTTTCGTGATAAGGCACTTGCACTTAGACAAAATGCAAGAGCAACAAGGATGATCTTCGTTGAGAGCATATTAGTTTGAGCTAAAAAAAGGAGGGAATGAATGAATTGATTGAATTTCTTTCTTTATTAAATAATTATTTCGTTTTTTTTTCTTTTCTGCAGATTGCCCCTCCTCTGAAAGTAGTATGATATTCAACTCAATTCTTGCTTTTTATTCTTCCTTTATTAGCTTAATTCATTCAAATAATGATTTAGGGCTCCAAATTTTAGACTCTTTTTTTTATTATTAATGTCTAACGTATTGCTTAAAGAAGCCTAGACTCTTTCATCGTTATCTTGGGACGAATAATAAGATTCTCTACAAATTATTTAATTATTTTTTTTCTATCTCTGTGAGGCAATCTGCCAATTTATGCTAATCTTTGAATTAATCGTATATTTTTCTAAATATTCTAAAAATTAGATAGAAATTTTTTTAATTGTTTTAAATCGAAAAAGCAATTATTTACCAGAACATAATAGAAATACTCAATGAAATAAGCTGAGTTAGTAGATTGATAAATAATTGCATGTTATTGCTATTACATAATCTGCATTTTTTGAGTATCTTCTTTCCATGTTTTGCCTTTGATGAGTTAAAAAGTAGATTAAAGAAATCTCAAAAGAAGTAGAATGAATAGGAAAGAATAGAAAGTTGTGTGAGAGGGGAGGATGAGATCAGGAAAAAATTAAGTTGCTGTGAATAGGAATAATAAATACAAAGAGTCTGCTGATTTTTGACAGTATGCGTGGTGAAGAGGAAAAATATAATATAAAAATATAAAGAAAAAAAAAGCCTAGTGAAGTTTTGTTGAAAGAGAGAGAGAGAGCAGATTAGAAAATGGAAAAATTATGGCTGAGCGGAACAGAGAAGAAGTTCTACTCGAAGGTATACAGCAAACTGGTTGAAAGTGCTAACAAAACCTAAGCGAAAGATTTGAAAAAACTAACCATAACTCGAGCTGGAATTGACAGTGACGATGCAGCAATAATCTTGCAGAAATCGTTTGACTAAAGCAATGATAAAAAGCATATCGATTCAACGGGGTTCTTTTATCTCATGAAATACATCGCTTATCTTCAAAATGGAGGTAATCCTAATGATGATATTATTAAAATACAAAAAGAACTACCTAAACCGAATCTACCAAGTGGCAGCAGAGATAATAAGAATAGTATCAGCAATCTCTAGTCGAGCAGCAACGAAGAGAGTTTAGGTGTTCTACTTTAGTCTAGCAACAACGAAAACAGTTTAGGGATTGTAGAATAAAAAAACTAAGAAGAAGAATCTAAAGAAATGCATGAAGAACAGCAGCAGAATAATGGAGGAGAAGGCTAGAATACTGATGAAAATAAGAAGGAAGAGCAAAAAAGAATGGATAAAATTACTTAAATGTTGATGACATCAGATGGATATTATATAGAAGGAGAGATTAGTAATTCTGAGATCCGTAATGATGATGTCTCCTTCATCAAGGGAGAAGCAATTCAAGATGCTAAAACAGCAGAGATTAGTAGAGAAAAAGAATAAATGAGTGATAATATTAAGGAAGTTAATCAAAATGTGGAAGAGAAGAATAATAGAAATGATTTAGGAATCTAATAAACTAATAATAATTTTTTGCAAGAAAGTGAAAAATTTTCAATAAGCGATTCTGAGATTTACGATCTGCAATAATCAGCTCTTCCTCCAACGATCAAAGAAGCTGATGAAATCAATGAAAAAGAGGAAGCTAAGCAAGATCAAGAAGAACAAGATTAAAGTTAAAACCTCTCGAAAGATGAGTAAATGTTTCAAATTAGCTTAGAAGACGATTATGAGAAAGAGTAAGAGTAAAAGCAAAGAAGTGTGCTGTCATATTAAATTAACGACAGGATGCCCACATTTGGAGCGAATATCACTGATACTTATGCGATTTAACAAATGGTTTAAGTTGTAAATCATGATGTTCAATATGAAAATGATAGGAATTAGCAAACTAATGACAACGAAGGTGTTTTCAGGAACGAACGAAGCTTCACTTTTGCGTAGGGACCAGTTGAATCAATAAGCATAACTCCACAGGGTATAAGCCAGCTGAGAAAATAAAATTCTTTGAGGGTAGTTGAGGAATCGAATGAAGAAAACTCCAAGATCAGAAATGGAAATGAATTCAGTGACGAAATATCATAAAAAGAGAATTAAGCACTTTGGGGTGGTGTAAGCAAGCTAGGATTGGATGGCATATCTTAGCTAAGCTTTGGAGAGGAGGGATAGAGTCGGTTTATGGATTACAGAAACTCAGGGGAGACAAACAATACAAATCTTTCGAAAATTGTATTTGGAAATTAAGAAGAGTCCAGATTGTACTACCCAAGTGAAGAGAATCATGTTAAAAACGGATTCAACACGAACGCGTTAAACAACATAAATGGATTGAACTAAGAAGAGCATATTGACTAATCGCTTTATGAGACGTAAAACAATAAGCAGAAGTATCCTGTGTTGCCATAAAGAAAATTATCCAATAATAACATAAGTTATCCATAAAATA
>Ga0302285_10001823_pt1 | contig 11879 bp, 6 predicted proteins | sample III_Fen_E2_2_FD_200455 | JGI IMG/M metagenome (GOLD analysis project Ga0302285, IMG submission 200455) | Peat permafrost microbial communities from Stordalen Mire near Abisko, Sweden - III_Fen_E2_2 | ecosystem: Environmental > Terrestrial > Soil > Wetlands > Permafrost | place: Sweden: Abisko...
TGGCAACCTAGCAGACAGATTATTCAGATTTCAGCTACAAAGCAAATGGGTCTTTCGCGCTAATACTTAGAGCTAAAAAGAATGGAATAACAGAGGTGGCTCTGAAAGTACTTGAATGCAATGACTCCACAGATTGCTAGATTTAAGCCATGAAGAGAGAGTATGCTATGCGCAAATAACTTCCTTTGAGTGAATACTTTATGGCTCTTTAGAATTAGTTCTTCCTCACAGAAATGGACAAAAATGCTGAAAAGGGTTAGAATGAGAATTCAAATATGGCTCAGAATATCTATTTCGTCTAGGAGATGGAAATTTGCCTAAGAAATGTAGGAGAGGACATTTAGTGGTAAGCATAACAAGGTAGGAATCCTCCTACTGAAGAGCTTAAGGAATTGTAAGCGATTCAAATGCTTGACGCTGTGAACCTGCTACATCAAAGGTCAATAGCCCACGGAAATATCACAATTCAACACTTTTTAGTCTCATCGAGCTAAGACTATCCTGTTCTCCTGAAATTATGCAATCTTCGGTTTATTTCTCCTGTTAACCCTAGAAAATCAGCTAATTTGATCTCGTCAAGTGAGTCTTTGAACTGTATACATCCTATGGTTGAGATCCAGAGAGACTACCTTGAATAAGATCTTGCTTCTTTGGGGATAATTTTCCTTCAGTTGGAAGGTATTGATACTAATTTTGATTGGTCCACAATCTCCCATTCTGAGGTTGCATAACCTGACGGAAAAATCATATTTGAAACCAACCAGCTCCAACGGAGCACTTTGCTTTACAAAATAGCATGTTCGTTCTTGACTAAATCAAAGAAAAATAGTATGAGTGCTCGCTCAATGCTGCTGTTGCTTCTTTAGAAACAAACAGAAACATTGAAAATACCTTTATTTTCAGTTGTTGTAAAGAGCCAAATAGACTCTCTCCATCTGTTAATCCCCTTTAAAAGGACAATGATTGATTTTCTCTTAAGTTAAGTGAGCAGACAACGTAATCTCCAAAGTATGATTAACTGGTTTAACACCAAGGGAAAAAATAAAACTCACCTAACTGTGGATTTACTCAAGAGCGCTTTGAAAATAATGTTGGAGTGGAAAGAGTTTAGTGGAGTATATGATGTCATAGGATTTGGAGTTAGTGGAGTAGTCTTTGGAGTAGAAAACCTCAAGGAAAACAGGAAATCTGCTCTCAAACTTTCTCTATGCACCAACAAAGCAGACGCAATCAGAGAAATCAGCCTTCTTAGGATCTGCTAGTCTACTTACGTTGTGAAATTCTACGGGTGTACATTTTTCAAAGACGCTAATGGCAATGAGTTTGTAGTCTAAGAGTTGGAAAGATGCAAATACTCCCTAACCCATCACCTGAAATAACAAATAATTAATGAAGAATCATCAGAAGAATAAAAGCATATTTGGTCCCTTTAAATCCTTGATTCTGTCAACTTCCTTCATGAAAATCGAATACTCCACAGAAATATCAATCTAGAAAGCTTTTTGATAGCAGAAAACGGATCAGGATAACCAGTTATTAAGCTAGGTAACTTCACTCACGCGGCCTAATTACAGGAGAACTTCGAGGACTTTTCCACTTTAGAAAGTCAAATATTAAAACGGGAATATTAATCGCCAGTGAATTGCATTATTCAGAGATCTTTCACTGAATCACCCTTATACTTTGCCCCAGAACGATGGGAAAATCCTAACCTTTCAACATTTTTCACTGATAGATACTCAGTTGGTCTTTGCATCTTCCTCATTGACAACTACCTTGTCTTCTCAGAAGAACAAATAGCTCGAAAGTTGATTTCAGCTCATCAAGGATATGCAGAGATTGCCTTGGACATGAACACTCAGATGAGCACAATAACAGGTGTCTTTAGAATTGCAAAGCAGCTCCTTGGGTTTCTGCCACAATAAAGAACATCTCTAAGAAATTTGACTAAGAAGTGTATTGAATCATGGAAGAAGAATTAGGGAATTTTTAAGGATATTGATGAAAATGCTTTTCAATAGCAAATTAGTATTAATATCTAGGATCGAAAGGCATTAGATGCTTTACAATAACCCCCCTTGAAATTTGCTAGTCTTTCCCTCAATCTAAGTAAGATAAGGATTGAGGAGACTGAGGTAGTATCTCTCTTTAAACAAATAAGTAATCTCCGCATTCTTTCAAGAATCTCACTTAATTTGAGAGAAACTAATTTTTTGTCTTTTAAAATTTAATCTCTGCTGTATCCCCTAGCTAGACTAGCAAATCTATCGAGTGTATCGCTTGATATCAATTATAACTAAATTGGAGTAAATAGAGCTCAAGTTCTGTTATCTCCCTTAGCAAATCTCCAATATCTATCAAGCCTTGTCCTAAATTTAGATGGTAACTCAATCGGAGATAAAGGAGCATAATTTCTGTTATCTCCCTTAGAGAATCTCTTCAATCTATCAAGCATAGTCTTAAATTTAGCTGGTAACTCAATCGGAGCTAAAGGAGCATAATCTCTATTATCTCCTTTAGCGAATCTCCTCAATCTATCAAGCCTAGTCCTAAATCTATATGGAAACTCAATCAAAGATGAAGGAGCATAATCTCTTTTATCTCCCTTAGAGAATCTCCTAAATCTAGCAAACCTGGCCCTAAATCTAAGTTACAACTAAATTACAGAGAAAGGAGCGTAATATCTGTTATCCCCCTTAGCCAATCTCCTCAATTTATAAAGCCTAACTCTAAATCTACATTACAACCGAATTGGAGAAATAGGAGCGTAATCTCTGTTATCTCCCTTAGCAAATCTCCTTAATCTAGAAAACCTTGATCTAAATCTGTTTGGCAACTCAATTGAAGACAAAGGAGCATAATATTTGTTATCTACTTTAGAAAATCTCTTCAATCTATCAAGCCTAGACTTAAATCTTGAATGTAACTTTATTGCAGAGCAAGGAGCGTATTCTCTATTATCTCCCTTAGAGAATCTCCTAAATTTATCAAGCCTAAACTTAAATCTAGTAGGTAACTTAATTTCAGAGCAAGGAGCGATATCTTTGTTATATCCATTAGCAAATCTCCATAATTTAACAAGCCTAGTCCTAAATCTTTATGGAAATTAAATTGGAGAAATAGGATCGTAAAATCTATTATTTCCCTTAGAGAATCTCCTCTATCTATCAAAACTAGACTTAAATCTAAATAAAAATTAAATTGGAGAGATTGGAGGGCAATCTCTGTTGATTCCATTAGCGAATCTCCTCTGTCTATCAAGCCTAGTACTTTTTTTAGATGGTAACTCAATCGGAGATGAAGGAGCATAATCTCTGTTATCTCCCTTAGCGAATCTCCTCAATCTATAAAGCCTTGTCGTATCTTTAGATGGTAACTCAATTGGAGATGAAGGAGTATAATCTCTGTTATCTTCCTTAACGAATCTTCTCAATCTCTCGAAGCTCTCTCTCGATTTATGCTCCAACAATATCAGCGATATTGGGATCTGTTCTCTTTTTTATCCTCTCTCCAATATTATCAATCTTTAGAGTTTAGTCCTCGAAATGAAAGGAAGTTTCAATTCGAAAAGAACAAAACACTTAGATAAGATGTTTCAAAAAAAAAATTTGTCAATTTTGTTTGAATGAATGTGTATTTTCAGCAAATTGTTTATTATTTAATTATGTCGATCATTGTCTGCTAATGCTACCGCTGTCGCTTATGTACCTATTAATGGAAATTCACATAATAATCCTGAGAAGCAATCTACTGCTGATGATGAACTTTAGTAAGTTAATTCTATGCTTGAGGGTGTTGTGCATGCAACTCAATTAATTGGTTACCTTCAACAACTTTGCTTATTTCAAGCATCTTAAAATAGTGAAGACAAGAGAACACATAATTATCATCAGGAGATTGCCAAGATTAATAAAATAGCTTGCTGCCTGATGGTAAACTAACTAAGTTCTCAATATATGCAGGATTAAAACTCTTTCACAGTTAGCACAACAGTTGGTATTTCCATCGCATTGAGCTAGATCAAACTATTCAATTAAAGTTAAAATAATTTAAATAGTTCTTTTGAGAATTCTGCTGTGTTTTAGTCCTTCCCATAATCAAATAAGCTAATCAAATCTGAGTTTAAATAGGAGAGAATAGATTACTCAATGTGTAACATAAATTTCACAGATTCTTATCGAATAATATCAAAAACGCGAGTAGATTCCTTAACTCACATGAGTTCATTGAATTCGCTAACAGTCTCCAACTTTGTTATACTTATCTTAGTCTTCTTTTGTAGCCCTAAGAGAAAGAACCTGTAAGGAGTGGCAGGTTCAATCTGTTTTGGGTTGTCGATCTAGACAACCGACTCATAGCTAGGGAGTGAGCCGACTCTGAGGATCTATCTTTCAATATTTATCCTCATTTCAAGGCTTCTACTTTCTAGAAATTTGTCATTAGTTCTTATGGCATTTCCCTTCAGTAAAGTGTTGAGATCACCGGCACCTTCATACTACTCAGAGTATTCTAGATATCCATTTAATGCCTGAGTAGTATCATCTTTCACAGAATCAGGAAGCAAACCAAAGCAAAAAAATTTATCTTATCTTTTGGTTTACTCAAGCTTTACCTGGACAATGTAGTTAGTTTAAGGATTCAGAATAAAGTCCAAGAAGGACAAACCTGTATAATTATCCTGAGTATTGTTATTGAATTAAAGCTCTTGCTTATTCTTTGTTACTGAAAGCTATTTAGAGTCCCAAACATTTCCTAAGATAAGCTTGGTTGTCGGCAACAAATTCGTGGGTTTGAATAGCTGCAATTCTTTCTGTTTGGTTGTTAAAAATAACAGAATATTAAATAATCTGCTTCATCTTAGAGTTAAAAAAAACCTCGGAATCCTCATTAATTCCTGAAATCCATCCCTCATTAACACTTCCATGCAAGAGGAAAGAAGAGCCCCTTGAAGGTTTGGCAGCATAAATAGTTAGAAAAGCGAATCATTGGTCATGATGAATTTACATCTTTTTTGGGGGAATTAATTCATTCACATTAGTGAAATCAAGAAAAGAGTGTAAATGGAAGCTTACAATCATTTTATTTACTTCTTTCTGCATTTTGATGATATTTCTTTTTTAAAACCCTGCAATTTAATTGTATTTGCTAATATCCCTATTTAATATGCACTGCTATTTAGTTTGCTTAATGATAAAAATTGTTTTTTAATATCCAAAAATGTTTATCCCTAAACACTTATGAAATACAAGCCTGGATGATAATTATTATGAACGATTATTTTCTTACACTAAGCTGTGGGTTGTCGAATGGTTGAGAATATTTCTTTTTACTGTTCTTTTTACCCCAGAAATCGAAGCAGCATTTTTTCTCCTTCCAAAAAAGTTAGTAAAGTCAAAGAAGTCATAAGATTTATATTATTTTAATACTTTGTCTTTTTGATCAGAGATTTGCTATGAAAGATTTCCATTTTAGTCTTGCAATTCTCTAATAAGTGACATCTACTCTTGTAAAGTTTACTGATCTTTCTTGATCTAAGTTTTACAACCATTCAGTTCTTACTGAAGTTGATCCACCTCTTATTATTTATTCAGAAGCTCATTTCTTGATTAGTTACTCTTAAAATTTGGAATAGGAAAAGGATTACTATCTCACAAATTGCAAATCAAAATCTGAATATTTAAAAAAGTATCTCTTTTACTTCGTCAGTATTTCTAGAAGGAGATTTATCAAAAAAGTTTATCTCGTTAAGAAGAGAATTAATAAGTTCATTAGTTTTGTTGGATTGCTCAGTAGAAAATTGATTTTTCATAGATTGGAATTCATCATAGATCTATTTGATTTTTAGAGTATTCTTCTCTGAATTCTTTATGTGGTTATTAATAAATTCGACTAATTGTGCTTCACTATTATCTTATTAGAGAATCTGCTTTAGGCTATCAATGTCGTTGATTTACTACCAGGTGGCAAGATAACGTTGTTAGATATCTTCAAACTCTATTATTTTTAGCTTCACACTAAGTTTCTTTTTCTCAATCTAATCATCGATACATTTCGTGAGTTCTGCGAAGAAAGTGTCAATTTATTATTTATCAGAATCCAAGGTGTCAGAATTTGATTTTATCGCTTAACGGAGCTGGAGCTGAGGATCTTTAAGGACAGGATAAGTGAATAAATCACTGTCCCATGATGCTAAAAGTACATCCTTAATCTGCAGGTAATTATTGAAAGGGATTTTATCTTATTAAACGCAGCTTAAACAAATTCTTGCAGTTTTGATATTTGATTTGAGATGTAGAAGATCTGCATTCTTTAGTGGGTGTCTTGTACATTTTTACGAAATAACCTTTTTGATTTCCGAATTTGATTTTAGCAAAGGATTGGATGGGTTCTAGTTACTTGGAATAATAACTTCCATTTCTTCTATCTAAATATTTTGTAGATGTTGAGTTTTCTTAAAGATTATCAATTTATAATTTCTTTTTCTCAGGAATCTGCTCTCACTTCCCAGTGTAAAGATCAAATATCATTAATGAGGATACAATTACAATTATTATTGTTTCCTTACCAATATAAGAGCTTTCTTGATTACTTCGATTTAGCAAGCTAGATCCAAACAGCTATGAATTACATGGAAATAGATGGGATATAAATCGAAATACATGCAAGACACAACATCCCTTCGAGTAGCAGGAGCAGGAACAAAAGAAATTATACTATTATTGGATTCCCCATTAAAATATGCTTGACATAGCACTTTTTTGTTCTGTTTTATTTATTTCTTTTTGAATATCAGTAAAGCTCTCATGATAAACCAGTGTATCCCTTGGCGTTTAAGAAAAAAAAAGGGAATACTAAAGAGTTTGCTAGGAGATCATCATCACAACTCAACAGATTCAGAGAGTGCTTGAGAGCTACTCTGCTGGTGAAAACTAAAGCAAAGAGAAGATCAGCAGAGGTAGATTCAAGGCATAATCCACAACACGTAGAATTCAGAGAAAAATATTAGGAACATTAACCTTCTTTCACTCAATAAAGACAACAATACCAGTAACAAATAACTTCAACAACATTAAAATCATCCCTTTATTCAACGATATGCCAAGTATTTCAGTGACTTATCCTTCAGATTAGCAGCAGTAACTAATTAAGTACTCACATTCCCCTGGGCAGTCTTTCGTGATAGAGAAAATCAATATTCCCCTAATTATTTCACTCTTGGGCCATCTATTCCAGTTCATAATAAGAACAACAATTATGATGGATAGTATTCTTCTTAAACTCCCCAGAAGGAGCTAATTTCATCTCCCGCGACACAAACAAGCAATAAGAATCATAAGGTATCAGTAATAGCGCTATCAAATGGATTTATTTCGCAACTGAGGTTAAAATAGTTGGAGTTACTCTCATAAAATAAAACTCCATTTATCTCCTATTTTCATTTCATTTATTCATTACAAAAAAAACGACAATTCATAAATAATATCTTTTATCACATCTTGCTCCAATCATGCCTTGCCTCATTTGTATATATTAAACTAATATTAATTTGTATTCTTCTTATCCTATCCTCTTTTTCACCCACATTCTATCAACGATTTTTATTTTAAACTTAAGCTTCTTTGTTTACACAAACAACATAAAACAGATGAGCTCGGTAGAAGATTCATCGTATTTTCTATTATGGTTCTTGTTATCTCTTGTTCTTCTTTCTTTTTCTATTCTTCAGACGCACATTATCGCATTTTCGAATGGTGTATTGGATCCTACGATACCATCTGACAAGCAGTAAACGATCTCAGTGTAGTGGCAAATCTCCGCAAGTTCACCTTCTTTGCCATTGCAGACTTTGTAATCTCTAGATAAGCACATCTCTGCGTTATCGAAGTACTCGTCGTTTTAAGCTCTGCAGTTCTCATCTGCAATGCATTGCTAAACATAAAGTAACTCAGATCCACAGTCATTGAGGTAATCAGCAAGTCCACATTGATCAGAGCACTTCAGTAAAGCGACAAGGTTTGCGTTAGAAGCGGATGCTCTCAATGCATTGTAGCTGGAAGAATCCGCTGCAAAGCTTGCTTGAAGTACAGTTAGTTCTGCTAAGCAGTCACTGTCAGCTTAGCAAAGATTCCAGAAATGAGTGCAAGATTTGATCAAGCAGAATTCTAACCACTCGATGGTCTGAGATGAATCAGAGGATTTCAAAACAGCGGGGGGCTGGATGGAATAGAAATTAGTCATGGTGAAGAGTGTCACAACAGCGAAACAAATCGCGCCGAGAGTCATAAGAGTCTTGTTCATGAGGGAGAGTGGGTTTAGTTAACTAAGGAAATTGATTTGTTTTAATTCTTTTATTCTTTTAATTTTCTGATTTTCAGACAAAAGATAAGTGAAGATTGTCTCTCTCTCTCTCTCTCTCTCTCTCTCTCTCTCTTCTCTCTGATTAATAGTAAAGGAGAAAGCATAAGTATGGAAGAGAACAATCAATGAATAGATACCTCATACTTGTGGGGAGATGCTAATAAACAAATCCTAATAATTGTATCTTCTCAGCAAAAATAACCCTTTTAGATGCTGTTAATCCCTAACATCCATCATTTTTTTTCTAATAATAAAAATCTTAATAACTTCCACCATATTTCATTGGTTCTTACATAACTGAGTTTACAGTTTTACAAGAAGCCACTAACGGAAAAGAATCCTTCTTGTGATTGGTATTGCCGATCCATATCCTGAGGGTGATGAGATTAATGATGATCCTTTGTGAGTTTCTTTTTTGAATATCTGTGGTTCTTGAAAGATTCTCTTGATTTTATGAAAATCCAAACTTAACATAAAAACAGAAAAGATTCAACAGCGATTAGAAAAACATTCAGGCTATGGATTTATTGTGATTTTTTATTTATTTTGGAAACAATAAAATACATAAAAAATACAATAAAAAAAGAAGAAAAATAACTTCACAATAACTCAATTAATTTGTTGCTTTCAACAACAAATCTGAGAACTAACATTTATCATCTAGAGATTACAATAAGTTTCTTCAAAACCAAAGCAAACACAATGTTATTTGAATGAAAAGCAGTATTTCCACTCTTTCACAGTTAGCACAACAGCTTAATTTGTCATCGCATGGTGCTTGATCAAACTATTAAATTAAAGTTAAAAATGAAAATAATTATTGTTGATATTTCTGTTGTGTTTTAGTCCTTCCCATAATCAAATAAACTAATTAAATCTGAGTTCAAATAGAGAATAGATGACTCAATGTGTAACATAAAATATCACAGATTCTTATCGAATAATATCATGTGCAAGAGTAGATTCATTGACTCACATAAGATCATTGAATTCGCTAACAGTCTCCAACTTTGTTATTGTCATCTTAGTCTGCTCGTTTAATCCCCAGAAATAGAACCTGTAAGGAGTGGCAGGTTCAATCTGTCTTGGGTTGTCGATCCGTACAACTGACTCATAGTTAGGAAGTGAACCGACTTTGAAGATCTATCTTTCAATATTGATTCTCATTTCAAGGCTTCTACTTTCTAGAGACTAGTTGTCATTTCTTATGTCTTATCCCTTCAGTAAAGTGTTGAGTTGTCCTCTATCTTCATACTCAGAGTAACATAGACATCCACTTGGATCCTCAGTAGTATCTTTTTAGGAATTAGGAATTATTCCAAACACAAAGTACTTTTTTTTCCCTTCGTTTTACTGAAGTTCAACATGCACGACGTAGTTAGTTGAAGGATTTAGAATAAAGTCCATGTAAGACAAACCGCAACAACTGCGTCGAGTATCATTACTGAATTCAAGTTGTTGATTATAATTCTTTAATACTGAAAGCTTTTTAGAGTCGTAAGAATTTCCTAAGATAAGGTTGGTTTCCTGTAACAAGTCGGTGGATTTGAATGGCTGCAATTCTATCTGTTTGGTAAGTAAAAATAACAGAACGTTAAATAATCTGCTTCATCTCAGAGTTAAAATGATTTTTGAATCCTCATTAATTCCAGAAAGACTTTCTCATAAGACTTTCATGCAAGAGGAATGGAATTCCTCAGAAGAAAAAGAAAAAGTTCAGGAATGTTTAGTAGCATAAATAGTTTGAAAAGAAAATCAGTGGTCATGATGAATTCACAGCTCTTATGGGGATTAATTCGACATTAGTGGAATCAAGAAAAGAGTGTAAATGAGCATTTAGAGTTAGCTTAAATCATTTTATTTACCTCCTCTTTTTTGATTAATGCTGGCATTTTAATCTTTTTTGTATTATATTATGTGGTGACATACATTTTTATTTAAAGATTGCTAATTGGTTAATAAAAATGATAATATCTCTTTATTTATTAAATTTTCGCCCTTAAAATATCCTCCCGAAACATCAAAGAAATTAAATTTAGTTTTTAAATTATTTTGAGTAGTTATTTTTTTACTTGCTGAATAGATTGTTTTTGGCTGTAGAGTGCGTGAGCAGATTATTCGTAACTTCTAAGCTATTTTCTCAAATCGTTGCTGATCTAATTCTATTCCTTTTTAGTTACTAAAGTCAAACAACTCTTAAGATAAAATAAATGTAATTACATTAATTTCTTGTCTTTGATCAGAGATTTGCTGAGACAAATAATTGTTTTAGCCTTGTAGTTTTTCAATAATCAACTGCTACTCTTGAATCTACTTCTTGCAAGCACTGAGATATTGCTAGAGTTGATCTACTTCTTGTTATTTCCTTTGGAGCTTAGTTTTCAATTCTTCAATCTACAAATTCGGTAATAACACAAATATGAATCTCAAACAATTTGAAATAACAACTGAATATCCATATTTTATTGTCTGTTATAAAATGAACAAAATGAAGATTTATTTAACCTGGTGTAATTACTGTATTTCCCTTTGCATTTTTTATGATATTTCTATTGTAAAACCCTGCCATTGTATTTGCTAGCATCCCTATTTAATATATACTGCTAATTAGTTTACTTAATGATAAAACTGTTTTTTTAATATCCTAAAAGTATCATCCCTAAACACTAAAGAAATTCTAGCGTTGATGAAAAATTTGAGCTGTTATTTTATTTACATTATTAGACTGTTAGTTGTCTAATGGTTGAGAATATTTTTTTTCACTTTTCGTTTTACTCCCAAAGAAATTGAAGCAGCAATCTTTCTCCTTCCAAAAAAAGTAAATAAAGTCAAAGAAATCATAAGATTTAAAAATTTTAATACCATGTCAGAGATTTGCTATGACAGGCTTCCATTTTAGTCTTTCAATTCTCTAATAAGTGATATTTGATCTTATAAGGTTTTCTGATCTATCGTAATCTAAGTTTTACAACCATTCAGTTGCAACTGTAGTTGATCGGCTTATAATTATTTGTTGAGAAGCTCATTTCTTAATTAGTTTTTCTAAAATTGGAATAAGAAAAGGATTACTATCTCATAAGTAGCAAATCAAAGCATGAACATTTAAAAAGTTCTCTTTTATTTACTTCGTCAGTATATCTAGGAGGAGATTTATCAAAAAAGTTTAATTCTTTGAGAAGAGAATTAATAATGTCTTTAGTTTTGTTGGGTTGCTCAGTAGAAAATTGATTTTTCATCACTTAGAATTCATCATTAATCTATTTCATCCTCAGGGTGTTATTCTCCGAATTCTTCATGTGGTTATTAATAAATTTGACTAATTGTGCTTCGTTATTATCTTATTAGAGAATCTGCTTTAGGTTATCAATGTCTTCGATTTACTAATAGGTGGCAAGATATCGTTGTTAGATAGCTTCAAACTCTATTATTTTTAGCTTCACACTAAGTTTCTTTTTCTCAATCTAATCATCGATACATTTCGTGAGTTCTGCGAAGAAAGTGTCAATTTATTATTTATCAGA
>Ga0302285_10001824_pt1 | contig 11877 bp, 11 predicted proteins | sample III_Fen_E2_2_FD_200455 | JGI IMG/M metagenome (GOLD analysis project Ga0302285, IMG submission 200455) | Peat permafrost microbial communities from Stordalen Mire near Abisko, Sweden - III_Fen_E2_2 | ecosystem: Environmental > Terrestrial > Soil > Wetlands > Permafrost | place: Sweden: Abisko...
AAATAATCCAGATCTATTTTGGTCGAAGCCTGAATAAAAAAACACGAACACATAACACACCCTCTACATACACAGGCTGGCTGATGTGCTATTTGGAGGTTTTGCTCCAGTTCACTTTGTGGTAGTTGTCTGAATCAGAATTTACAGAATGATTGAATTTACAGAATAAGAAAAGAAATTCACTTGGATAGAGCAAGTTTGAGCGAAGCGGTAACTTGTGCTGAAAACAGGAATATTTTGTAACTATAAATTAATAATCAGTTAAAAACTGCAGGGATTTTGAGTCCAGGTATCAGCTTCGCTCAGACTTGAACTATTCAGTGGGTGCAATTGATTAAATATGGACGAGAAAAGGAATAAAATCCCGGAGTTTATTTTACTTTTAATAAGCATATCAGGAGCAGGACGGGTTGAAGATACTATGAACCGGAATTTTATGCAAAAAGTGAGAACTACATTCAACGTAAAAAGATCATTATCAGAAGATACGGAATTAAACAACAATTAATTTTAGAAATCAAATGGATAAACTACGAATCACACAACTGAAATCAGTATTTGATACCCTGGTTCATTCTATCAACAACGAAGACGATAGCCAGCAGGTGGAAATATGGTTTGCCCGCGAATTACAGGAAATACTGGGATATGCACGTTGGGAGAATTTTATTGTCGCCATAAACCGCGCAGTTGAATCTTGTAAATCACAGCATGTCAACATCGATGACCATTTTCGTGAGGTCACGAAAATGGTCGAATTAGGTAGTGGAGCAAAACGAGAAATCACCGATTTTATGCTTACCCGCTATGCCTGTTATCTGATAGCACAAAACGGCGACCCCAAAAAAGAAGAAATAGCTTTTGCACAGAGCTATTTTGCATTACAAACCCGAAAGGCAGAACTGATAGAAGAGCGTTTGAATCATTTCACACGCATTGAAACAAGAGAAAAACTTCGTGCCTCCGAAAAGCAATTATCACAAAACATTTACGAACGAGGCGTTGATGATAAAGGATTTGGGCGAATCCGTTCTAAAGGAGATACAGCATTGTTTGGCGGACATACAACCGAGGATATGAAAAACCGACTGGGAGTTAAATCAAACCGGCCATTAGCGGATTTTCTGCCTACATTAACCATTGCCGCCAAAAACCTTGCAACTGAAATGACCAATCATAATGTGGACAACAAAGACCTATATGGAGAAAGTCCAATTACAACAGAGCATATTCAGAACAATACTAGTGTGAGAGAAATGCTGGGCAAACGTGGAATAAAACCAGAAGAACTCCCACCCGCTGAAGACATTAAGAAACTGGAAAGGCGTGTAGCAGTTGATGATAAGATAATTGAAAAAGCTACAAACAAACTACCCAAAAAGACAACTGATTAAAGTTAGAAATATTTTATCTCGTGGATAGCGCAAGTTTGAGCGAAGCGGTAACTTGTGCTGAAAACAGGAATAGTTTTTAACTATAAATTAAGAATCAGTTAGAAGCTGCAGGGATTTTAAGTCCAGGTTTCCGCTTCTTTGATAGCGCAAGTTTGAGCGAAGCGGTAACTTGTGCTGAAAATAGGAATAGTTTGTAACTATAAATTAAGAATCAGTTAGAAACTGCAGAGGTTTTGAGTCCAAGTCTCCGCTACGCTCAGACTTGAACTATACAGTGTGTGCAACTGATTAAACCTGGACTAGAAAGAGAACTATCAGGTCTGTACAACTAATTAAACCTGGATAGAAAGGATTACAAAACAAAACTTACTTAAAGGAACCATTCTAGTTAACAAAAAAAGAACAAATTATGAAAAAACAGTTGCTAATTATTTCCGTATTATTTTTCTCCTTATTGGGATTCTCGCAAGGAATAGAGTTTGAACATGGAACATGGAAAGAAGTGCTTGAAAAAGCGAAACAAACCAACAAACCAATTTTTGTTGATGTTTATACCTCCTGGTGCGGCCCTTGCAAAAAAATGAGTAAAGACATTTTCCCACTTTCAGAAGTAGGGAAAGTGTTTAATGCAAACTTTGTTTGTTACCAGATAGATGCCGAGAAAGGTGAGGGTATCAAGCTCGCAAAGAAGTACGAAGTTACGTCTTATCCAACCTACCTGTTTATTAAAGCTGATGGAACACTATTTTCAAGGTCTTTAGGCTCCATGGAAGCTGAGAAATTTATTGATGTTTCGAATATAGCCATTGCCGAGCTGAATGGTCCTAAACCTCTTTCCGAATGGGAAAAAGAATATATTGAAAAGAAAAACGACACAACATTTATGTTGAATTACATACATAAGCGTTCAACATTAGGAAACTCAAATATAGAACTTTTTAATGAATACCTGGCATTACTCCCGAATGACCAACGCGCGTCAAATGATATTATAGATATTTATCAGAAAGAAAGTCGAAACATAACTATAAATTCATTGGCATTTAAAAATTTACAGGATAATAAAACTTTGTTTTTTCCCAAAATGGGCGGATATGTTTATATAATCATGAACAGCGCAATTGATAATTCATTTCGTGAAGCCTGTAAAAGCAAAAATGAGATATTGTTACAACAAGTTGTAGAAGCCAATGAGAAACTTCCGAAGACACCTCAGTCGAAACAAAAAGAAATGTTTTACATGAATTTTTACAAGAAAACAAACGATTTGGATAAATATATCAGCCATGCAACCAGTTATTGTGATGGATCATTAATGACGATTACTTCCGATTCTATAGCAAAAACTGACAAAAAAGTGCTACAGTTATTTGAAACAACATCAAGTAAGGCGTTGAAAGGTAAAATAGATTCTACTCAACTGGCACAACTAAGTGATTATATGGCACATGCTTCACGCAATCTATATAGTCAGGCATTAAACGAAGTAGCCTGGGGATTCTTTGAAAAAGTAACGGACACAAAATCTCTTGAGAATGCTTTAGGATGGTCAAAACGTTCACTAGAGATTTATCCTGACAATCACATGTTTTTAGACACTTATGCAAATTTGCTTTATAAGTTGGGGCAGAAAGAAAAAGCTATTATTAAAGAAACAGAAGCATTTAATTTGGCTAAAAACACAAAATCTGAAACAAAAGGATATGAAGAAACCCTCAAAAAGATGAATTCCGGAGAGAAAACATGGAAATAAACACCTAACTGACTTTTTATTTCATGTTTGATCAATTGCACTCTCTGAATAGTTAAAGTATGGGCGAAGCGCAGACCTATGCTGAAAATAGGAATAGTTTGTAACTATAAATTAAGAATCAGTTAGAAACTGCAGAGGTTTTGAGTCCAAGTCTCCGCTACGCTCAGACTTGAACTATACAGTGTGTGCAACTGATTAAATCTGGACTAGAAAGGGAAAATGAGTTAGTAAAAATATAATCAAGATTTATAAAATGGAAGATCAAGATTTTGAAATTGGGAATAAGACTATATGGTTTGTAGTAATTGGAAATGTATTATTCGCAATAGCCGGAGCATTTGCAAAAATTGAACATTTGGAGTACTCAAAATCACTTTTATCAATAAGTTTAATTCTTTTCTTGTTGACTACAGTGATAATAATAAGAGATATAAATAAGAATAAAGTTCACGATAAGACATTTTGGATAAATTCTATGTTTACTTTTCCTTTTATTTCACCGATACTTTATATAACAAGAAGAACCAAAATGATTAAACTTAGAAGAAAGTTTGGTCGTTAAGTTTTATACAATCTAAAATCAAGACTAAATTTCACTGTGTATAGCGCAAGTTTAAACAAAGTGGTAACCTTTTTATTCAAGGTTTGATAAGTTACATACACTGGATAGTTCAGTTATGAGCGAAGCGGAGACTTGGACTGAAAACAGTAGAAAAAGGAAAATAGTTATGCAAACACTTATTTTTCAACTCTATTTTGACTCATAAATCCAAAAAAATTATTAACCAAATCATTTTTAATCTTATGAAGAAAAACACCAACCTAATGGTACTTCTGCTGTTTATGGCAGTTGCTGTTTACGGACAAGATACCCTCTTCTTTGATGCGAACAACAAAAAAATCGAAACAAAGGAGTCTGCCTCCAGTTACAGGATAAGCATACCAGACACGAACCGTAAGGGTGATGTGATTGAAATCACGTATTTTAAGTCAGGGAAAATAAAATCACATCAACCAATGATTCTTCAGTTCAAAAAGAATACCGATAAGGCCATTATCGAATCGTATACTTCCGGAAAAGTAGCATGGAAAGATCCTTCTATGAAAAAACACATAGAAAGAGTAAAAGATGGAACCTATAAAGAGTGGTATGAAAACGGACAACTGCGTAAGGAAGTGGAATACAAAGACGGAAAAATGAACGGCCTCTATACCTCCTATTGGGAAAATGGACAAATCAAACGTAAGGAGTACTTAGGCAGCGACAAATCGATTGAAGGAAAATGTTTTGACCAGGAAGGAAAAGAGATTAAGCATACACCAATGGAGCAAATGCCCGAATTTCCGGGAGGTATTGACAAACTTATATTATTTCTGGGTCAAAATATCCGATATCCGGTACCAATGATGGAAAATAAAATTCAGGGAAAGGTAATCGCACAATTTATAGTCAGTAAGGATGGAAGTTTGTCTGACATAAAGATCATACGCAGTATTCACCCGGCGGGTGATAAAGAAGCAATACGGGTAATATCCCTTATGCCCACATGGAAACCGGGCATTCAGGAAGATGAGACTGTATCGGTTAAATATACTCTTCCGATTAAGTTTACTTTGACAGAAGACAACATCAATGCCGATCCTTTTGCAACACCAAAAGCTAACAGACCGTCTTTTTAAAGGAAATAAATGTAAAAAACAAAACCATCGAATACCAATACTCGCCTATGTCCATTGGCTGGATGGCAGCGATTTAAGTAATAATGCAGGATTTTGAGAAACCATAACGTGTTGTTATATATATAATTTAAAAAAACCATGGAGAAAAACGATTTAAGACTTCTGTTATCAATAGAAGTTAGAGTACTTGCAGAGGATATACAACGTTTATTGGAAGAATCTGACATCTACACGATGTTAGTTTCAGACAATCCGGCTTCATCTGCTTTAAGCTCATACATGGGATCAAATCCGACAGAGAACATTGATATCCAAATTAATATTGACGACTATCAGCGGGCAGTTGAAATACTCACCGATAGTCCGTATAAGGAATTGGTTGACAACGCATAAGAATACAAGGAATTAAAAATTAAGAATTAATAATTAATAATTAACGGACAACCGACAAGTAAGTACTTATAGGTTATCAAACAGGTCATTAAATATCTTCGATTACTTATCTATTCGTTTAAAAATAAATACTATGAAAAAGAAAATTTTAAAACTTATCGTATTGAGTATGTTGGTTACGGCTTTTCCGTCATGTACAAATGATAAAGTAGTTGAGTTAAGTTCAGTAAAATGGACTGAGTTTACAACGGAAGGACTGAATGGTAAAATAAATGCTATTGCCTGCGATTCTTCCAAGAATATCTGGGTAGGTACAGATAACGGAGCATTTATGTTTGATGGACAAACCTGGACGAATTACAGGAGTTTCGGAAATAACAGCCAGGTAATGGCCATAGCAGTAGATGCTGATAACAATATCTGGTTTGGAACGAATGGTGCAGGTGTGGTTAAATACAAAGGTGGTTCCTGGACATATTATAAAAATGATCCAACATTGGCCAATACCATTTCGAGTAACACTATCTTTTCGATTGCCATAGATTCGCATGGAAATAAATGGATTGGAACAGACAAAGGAGCGAGTAAGTTTGATGGACAAAACTGGGTAAGTTATAAAGTTGAAAACGGGTTAGCTGAGAATAATGTTTATGCAATTGCTATTGATAAACAGGGGAACAAATGGTTTGGAACAAATGGCGGGGCTTCGAAATTTGATGACACTACCTGGACGAACTATACGTACAATAAGGATAATGCAAATGGAATAGCCGGAAACGGAGTTATGGATATTGTCATTGACAATCAGGGAAACAAATGGTTTGCAACATACGGCGGTTTATCTGAATTTGATGGTACAACCTGGACTACCTTTAAGACTCAGACAGACTGGTTAAAAGCAGAATCTCCGGCATTATCCACTACTATAGATTCAAAAGGGCATAAATGGTTTGGCTCTAATGGTTGGGGCATTTCAGAGTTTGATGGATTGAAATGGACCACTTACACAATGGCCAACAACAGTGTAATCGCTCCGGTCAATGCAATTACCACAGACTCAAATGGAAATTTGTGGGTTGGAACAAGCAGCGGGTTACTGGAATTGGTAAAATGAGATTCTTGATTGTAATGAACAGCCACCCTTTTTATTCCAGGTTAGATTATTTGATTACGCTGGATAGTTCAAGGTAAGCAACTGATTAAAGTTGGACTATAAAGGATTGAAAATATATACTATAAAGACTAAATTAATATGAGGATCTTTAAATTCAAACTAACTTTTTTGTTTTTTTTCTTAATTTTTAATTCTACAATGATAGAAGCCCAATCTGATTTCAGGCCCGGTTACATCATTACTTTACAAGGTGATACTATTCAAGGACTAATAAATTATGGGGGCGATGCTGCTAATGCAAAAAGTTGTATTTTTAAAAAAGATATTCATCAGAAGAAAGTAATTTACACACCTGAGCAAATTAGCGCATACCGGTTTTATGATGGAAAATATTATATATCAAACAATTCAATAAACTACAAATTTAAAACTCCTGCTTTTTTAGAATATGTAATTAAAGGTGCAGTAAGTATATACTATTACAAAGACGGCGAAAGAGAACGCTATTTCACAACAAAAGACACATTGGTTTTAGAACTGGATCATTATGTTAATGCAGGCTCAATACCAAAAGAGGAAGATAAAATTGACAAGGTGTCTCAAAAATATAGAGGACAATTGATGTATTTGATGAAGGATCAACCATCTTTATTTGAGAAGTTAAATGGAATTAGTTGTAACTCGAAAGATTTAATATCACTAACAAAGCAATATCAGAAGCTGGTTTGTCCATCTCAAGAGTGTTTACTATATGAGAAAAAGACACTGAAAGATGTCAAACTGAAATTTGGAGTGTTTTGTTCTGCAGGAATTTCTAATTTAAGTTCACCGCCTTATAACATGTATATAAGTGATTATGATGTAACTAAATCTCTTGATTTCAAATCAAGTTCAACCTATGAATTTGGAGTATCGTTAAATTTATATTTGAATTTCATGGGTGAAAACAAATTTTGTATTCAATTATCTCCTGCTTTAAATTACGTGGAAGATTACAAATCATATATTGAGCGTCCTCTTTATCCAATGGTGTATGGATACAAAGCTAATATTAATTTCACGACACTTAAAATTCCTCTTGCATTTAAATATTCACTTTATAGCAGCAATTGGTCGGTTATTCCATTTGCAAAATTTGGGCTTGGATGTGCAGTATATTTAAATCAGAATGGAACGTATGGATATGGTTCATCCAGTGGTGAGCATCCGGTATTAAGTTATTCTGAATCTCTAACTACAAATTATGATTCAAAGCCTAAAAAGGTTTATTTTATAGCGGGTATTGGTACTGACATAAAGTGTGGAAAGAGCTTTCTGTCAGTAGGAGCAAATTTTGAATATGGTTCTGGCCAACTTGAAGGTTATCGTTCGGATGCTATGCTTCAAATAGGTTTTCAACTTTAACTATTTCAAAAAATCATACGAAACAGAAAACTATACAACGAAGACCTAATACTGTAAACCAAAAAGCCAATAACATTGAACATTATCGGTACGTGTAGAAAATGAAAAAAGCAGTATATCATTACGCAATGAATTATAATTCAATGAACAGAAAAATACAATAACAATCAAATTATTATGAAACAACCAATTTTTATTATCATGCTATTTCTGGCAGGACAAGTTTTTGCACAAAACGGACTTAAATCAGATCAGATCGCAAAAGAGATTCAGCTGCTGGAACTTGAAAACAACCATCTGATTTTGAATGAATACATTAAAGAACAATGTGACACGACGTCGAATATCCCGATTCAAAACCTAAGCCGCAAATTAGTAACTGATTTTCAAATCAAACACTCAAACCTTAAAGAATTGAAGGATAAATTTGACAAAAACATCAAAGGAATAGATTCCATAAAAAATAAAGATGCAGAGTATATGAAATACCGGGGTAATTATGTTGCTTCGACAGGTGTAGAAAGAACTAAACAAACAGTCATCTATTGGAATATTTATAATAGACTGAATCGTGACAACAAGAAATTCAAAGAACTAAATACAAATAACAAACCTATTATCAGCAAATTAAACTATTTAACATTAGTTGAAATGACTGCTGAATATCAAGAAAAAAAAGAAATTCTACCAACGAATTTTATCCCTTATACTGAATTACGTCGCTATCTTGATCTGACAAAGGTAAAAGAGAACCAGAAAAAGCTTGACATTCTAAACTCTCTCTACAAGAAAATATTAGAAAAAGAATTGAGAACAAAATATAACATAAGCGATAGCATAAAAACAGATAACATGCCAACTGGAAACTCAATTGGGTATTGAAATCTAAAAACATAATTTCAAAGACATCAAACACAGAAGACATAACACATTCAATAATTACTTAAAAAAGCAAATTGGATTTCGAATAAAACAATCAAAAGTGCAATATAATGCACTTTTCAGCAATAAGAGATGTAAAATGAACGAAGAAATACAAAATGTGCAATATATTGTATTTATAAACCATAAAGCGCATAGCTACTATAATGCCCGTGAGTTACAAATATTTTGGCTATTCAAAATGGGAGAACTTCTCAAAAGTAATAGAAAAAGCCAGGGAATCCTGTAAAAATGTGGGGCAATAAGATACTGATCATCTTCCTGACGTCACGAAGATGATAGAAGCAGGCAAAGGTGCTATACATGAGATAGATGACATCCTTTCAACCCACTAAACAGGATATTCTGCAAGAGTAGAAAGTGTAAAGCACCAAAATTTGACTTACGAAGTGATATTATGAAACGAAATCTTTTACTATTTACTGCACTTTTTCTTACTGCCATTCATTTGTTGGCTTTCGATTTTGAAAAGAATGGTATTTATTTCAACCAATTCAGGCCTAAGGAGGTACAAGTAACTTCGGGAACAATTGAATATTCCGGTTCTGTAAATATACCTGCTTCAGTTGAAAATAACGGAGTAACTTATAGTGTGACCTGTATTTGGAGCTATACTTTTAGTAATTGTCAGACGTTGACGAATGTTACTATTCCAAATACCGTAACTTTTATAGGTGAAGGAGCTTTTAGTAATTGTCCGAAACTAACTTCAGTTTCATTGCCCAATACCATCACAAGGATTTATGACTCTACATTTTCCGGTTGTTCTACATTGAGTTCTATTTCTATTCCGAATTCTGTCACCATTATTGATGATGATGCTTTTTCTTATTCCGGATTAACCTCTGTCTCTATTCCAAATTCAGTAACGACTATTGGCTGGAATGTTTTTTATGATTGTTTGAATTTGAAAACAGTAAATATTTCCGGATCCGTAACTTCAATAGGATACTATACTTTTTCTTTTTGTTCTTCTCTGACAGCAATAAATGTAGATGTTGCTAATCAAAATTTTTTAAGCAAAGATGGTGTGCTGTTTAACAAGACTATGACTAATTTAATTATATGTCCCAGTGGGTTTTCAACTACATACATGATGCCGAATTCAGTTCGGGAAATAAATAATTTGGCGTTTGCCGATTGCCGGAAATTACCCTCAATAGTTTTGTCGGATAACCTTGTAAGGATTGATGATGATGCTTTTGTGGGATGTAAGTCACTGACTTCAATTACTCTACCCGAGTCACTTCGTCTTATAGGATATGACGCTTTTGGAGAATGCACATCATTGACATCGATAACAATACCTGCTAATGTAGAGTATATTGGGAACTGTTCTTTTATTAGTTGTCCAAATTTAAAATCAATTCATGTTAAAGCTCCAATACCGTTAGTTTTAGATAAAGATTATCCTGACACCTTTCTTGGCCTTCCTACAAGCACATGTGTTCTGTATGTTCCTGCGGGTTCTAAAACAGCTTATCAGAATGCACCACAGTGGTGGTATTTCAAAAACATTTTAGAAGAAACCACGGGTACAGGTATTCAAACTATATCTGCAATTGAATTGGGCATTAGCGCAATTGGAAGTAAAGCATTAATATCTGATTTGATTCCGGGAGAATTGATACAAGTATTTACTGTTGACGGAAAAATAGTATTTGCAGAAAAAGCAACAACTCGGACCATTGAAATACAATTATCTAAAGATAAAGTATATATCATCAAGGTAGGGGCAAAATGTGCAAAGATAATTATTAAATGATTGATAGTTTGCGCAACTTACTATAGAGAATTACAAAACACCAACTAAAAATAAAATATTGCTACATACGCTCATTTGTTTGTAATTTGAATTTAAAAGCCATAAAGTCAATAACTTGGGTCGTTAGAGCCGATATTAGAATAAAAAACAACATAAAGTTATGCTATCATGAGAAAAACAGTTTTATTCATATTTATTTTCGTAACAATTCTGCTTAATGCACAAGTGACTTTTTCAAAAGAAGAAATCAAACATAAGACAGATTCAATCCTGGTTGAAGGAAATTTATTGTATCAATTTGAAAAAGTTGCCTGGGTTTCAAACGACCAGGCTTTATCATTGAAAGATATCAAAAAGAAATTCGGTGGTTATTTGATATATCAATCCGGAGACTCAATTAAAGCGATTATTCTTGAGAAAAGCAAAGACGTTTGCATGTATGAAATGACTTATTTTAAAGATTTTTCAATTCCAGTTAAGGAAGAACTGATCAGTAGGGAATTAACTGATTTAGAGAAAAAATTACAATCCATCAAGAAGAAATTAATTGAAGATATTTTTACTCCAAAATATCAGATAACCTGTCCTGAAGGCTATAGTTTAAATATTGAGTTGATTCCTTATGAATCTGGTTATAAACTATACATTATTGCCGGAACATCTAAATCAGATGTTATTCCATTTGGTAACGACTATATCTTCTTTGCAGATAAAAACGGAGAAATAACTTCCTGGAGAAAATTCCATTCAAGATTGATTTCTGCAATGACAAAGTATAACGGAGAAACTGTAACAGGTATTACTCATAGTCACCTTCGCACTGAACCTTTTATTTCAGCTACAGACATATGTACTTTTAAACTCTATGGAAGTATTTATGGATTAAAACAGTTTAAAGTTTATTCGCCGGAGTTATCTATGTACTTTACATACAACTCAGACAAAAATACAATTGAATCGGGAGAAGAATAAGAATACAGACAAAATTTCTGAAGTAGATAGCGCGTTCGAGCGAAGCGGTAACTAGTACTAAAAACACGAATTGTTTGTGACTTTAAATTAAGAATCAGTTAAAAACTGCAGGGGCTTTAAGTCCAGGTCTCCGTTTCGCAAAGAATTAAACTAAAATGTATATCTGCGAAGACGGTGAGAAATGATGATAACCTCGGTCCTTTTTATTCCAGGTTTGATTATTTATATACACTGGATAGTTCAAGTCTGAGTGAAGCAGAGACTGGATAGTTCAAGTCTGAGTGAAGCAGAGACTGGATAGTTCAAGTCTGAGCGAAGCGGAGACTTGGACTGATAACAAGAACAGTTTAAAACTGGATATTCTACAATCATAAAAAACATATTTCGGGGAATTATGAGTAGAAATTGTAACTCCAGGAAAAACAGGTTTTGTTTTTTGCTTGCAGTATAGTAGAGTTTC
>Ga0302285_10001831_pt1 | contig 11849 bp, 6 predicted proteins | sample III_Fen_E2_2_FD_200455 | JGI IMG/M metagenome (GOLD analysis project Ga0302285, IMG submission 200455) | Peat permafrost microbial communities from Stordalen Mire near Abisko, Sweden - III_Fen_E2_2 | ecosystem: Environmental > Terrestrial > Soil > Wetlands > Permafrost | place: Sweden: Abisko...
CTAGGGATCTTAAAGGGATCAACTCTGCTGATTTAGAGATGGTTCAGCTCTAAGGTGTGTCAATGGAATAATAAATTTAAGGAGTTTCCTTTGAGAATCTTCAAAATTTATCCATGGAAAATTTACAAGGTGCAGTATCGAATAATGATTAGATTAGATTAACACAATAGCAGCAATCGCAGCAATAAAGCTAGATGAATTCTAAAATGATTGATGCCTCTCGATAAGCGACTTTAGGAATCGAAGAGAATACATTAAGGAAACATCTCGGTTATGATCTAAATGGATAGAATGCAAAAGAATCAGATTATGATAATATCTTGCTAGAAGGGAAAAATAATGGAAATATTCCTCAATAAACCTAAGATAAGCATCAACTGGATGAAACTCCAGGTGGAACTACACAAGATACGACGAAAAAATTGGCCTTAGAGAAAAAGGGTATTTCTTAGATTCAAAAATCAAGTAATAATATGTCTACAGGTTATTTATCTCATCAAGGAATAGGATAAAAAGATACATTTCCTCAAGGTTAGTAGAGTGGGAATAGTTTCAGTTTCTTAAGTAGATCTGCTCAGGGATAGCCTAGTAATATATTGTCTTTGTAGAATATTATCCCAAAAGATCTTCTCAACTAACCAAGTTAAGGAGATGACATATTAGCTAAATAAAATGATTAGACATATGATTTTTAGAGATAAACTAAGTAATTAACTTGTGTAGAGTCATCGATAATGGATAAATCAATAAAATAACAGATGTTTTTCTCTGGAGGAGAGTCTGATAAAATTGCTGGATTGAATAATAAAAAAAAGAAAAAAAGTAAAAAAAGTAAAAATAAAAATGATGAAGAAATGAAGATAACACCTACTGAGAATAATGCTATTAGTGGGAAAAATAATGAATAAATGTAGCTGAGCAAAGATACTACAAATGAAGTACCCAAGGAAGAGGAAAAGGTAGATACTGAAGAGGACGATGAAGAAGAAGATGATGAAGAAGAGGAAGAAATAGATATTTCAAACAAAAAGAAAGAAAGCAATACCAACGACGAATTTGCTAAGAAAAAGAGTAAGAATAAAAAACACGATAATAATCCAAAAGCAGGAGCTAACACTTTTTCTTCTGATGAGATTGAATAACAAAAAATTATTGATCTCGAGCTTATTGATAGACTTGACACACATGGATAGGTAAAATTCTAATTTTATTGAAAAGAAAATTTCACCAAAAAAACTAAATAATTTTTTTTATTTTGCTAGTCATCTTCCTCTCGATCCAAAAGTGATATGGGGATGCGAAAGCAAGTCATGTCAGCTGTAATGATGAACAACTTTCAAGGAATTCTCGTGAACACAATACAATTCATTGGAATTCTCGCATTTGCTTTTTTGGTTGCCATAACAGTTTACGTTTATTCTGCAATTTCGAGTAATTTCACAACAATGTAAAACAATGCGGAAGTTATTTATATAGGCCCAGGATTAGAAGAAAACAATAGTAGAGTCCTCAGTCAAAATGGACTCATGAAAATTAATAAAGTAAGAGCAAAGGAATTCAAGAATATTTGTTAGGAAAATGATTTATATTTTGTAAAATAATTATTTATCTTATTTTTATTTTTGTGATTTAGCTTGGAATTCTTGTGAATTCATTGTCTGCATCTAAAATCGCTAGTTATTAACTCAACAACGATCAAGCATTTGGATTGATAATTCATAAACTTTCGATTCTTTCTGACACTCATCTTGAGTTTGCCAATATAATTCTAGAAGATTCTGATCCAAAAGTCTTATCATATTTTGATGCTTCTGGAAATGAACTTTACTAAGTATCAGCTACTCATTATTACTCTCTTATGGAAGCATTTTTAGGACTGTATAATTACATTCATCTTGCAGATCCAAAATCGAGGCTTTTTCTCATCAAAAATTATTTAGACATCGTCGATATTTTTACAGATTTACGAAATTCAGCTAACTCAACAGCTTAAAATAGCGCAGATTCAGCGAAAATCGTGTTAATCTACACGTTTGCTATGATCGTTGCTGTAGCATTTTTCACGATTAGTTTGATATTCCCTATTTATAGCAAGGTCCAGAGCTCTAAAGAAGAAAGTCTTAAATTATTTGCAACTTTTCCAAGAGACAAACTTGAAGCAATGATAGTACAAATGGAACGTATAATCAACTCAAATATTTTCTTACGATTTTCAACTGAAAAAGAAACGCACTTAAAGTCTAATATCCGCTGGAAAAAACGAACAATCGCGTAAACTACTAAATTATCTAGAGTTAATCTCATAGCTTCGATAGGCTGCTTCATCGCTTTTATTCTAATATCTCTTTATCCCCTCATTAATTACCTTATTAACTCAACATACATAACTCAATTAAAAGCATTCCTAGAAGAATTAAGTTATGTCCATACAGCTAGAGGTCATACTTCTTTTGCGAAATCTTTAGCATTCACTAGAATTTACTCTGGACTTAACAATGATGCAAAGATTTCCTAATTAATTGATAATTATTTACCAACATTGCGAGACAGCAACACTGAAGTACTGAATTAGCTTAAAGATGTGCTCAATAACTTCTAAGACACTTCGAGATACAATTATGACATTTAAAAGTAATATGTACTGGAATCTCTTAGCAGCGATATGTGTGCACAATTTAAGTTATTTTAGGCTTTAAATTTGTCATATGAGTCAATTACATCTTCTGATATCGATTCATCAGCTTGCTACTAGACATATGGGTATCTACTTCCGAGAGGATTGATAATAAGTAATTATTAGTTGATATTTATGTTAATTTTGATGTGATTTTTTGGGTTGATAATTTGATTATTTTTTGTTGGGGAAATGAATAGCTGTGAAAGAGGTGCTTTCAATCTACGATGACTTATTTACTATAACATAATCAACTAATTTCCTACTTTAGTTGAAAGCTTGGGATACTTCTCACAATATTGACCTGTTTGATGATTTACAAGTATTTATTTCTGGGGCATTTGAAAGCATAGCTCTATTTTAGACCTCCGAATTAGCGAATCTCTTCAGTTTCTTATAAGCTTTATAAGTGATCTTGCTAGCTTATGCATTGATTGTTATTGTGCTGCTCTTCGCTGTCGGATGGAGGAAATTCGTTTCATATGTTCACTCTGAAATCAACAGAACGAAATATTTATTCTCATTATTTTCGATTGATGCTCTTCTGGACAATAATTACATTGCATCGTATCTCAAGAAATCAAGCAAGAATCTGTGATAAAGGGAAGTCTGTTTGTTCATAAAATATGTTTGTAAATATGATCATTTCAATATGAATTATTTGTTAATAAAAAATCAAATAAAATCATGATAAATATTATGAATAACTTATTTATTGTTTCTGTCTTTTTTCAAGAGCTTCAAAGCTTCAAGAAAGGAGATTATCTGTCATTGAAAATAGATTGATTTCAAAAACAAGAATAATTTACATAACAATTGGATTTCAACTGAAAAAAAAAGAAATTAATCTAGCAGAATTTGTATCAAACTCAAAAGAAAAAATCATTAAAATTGTTTTTTCTTCTTCTTGAGTCAAACGCATATGATTAAGAACTTCACTAATCAACAACAACAATCATACGCTTAAGGACACTATTAGACATGCCCATCTTGCGGCGTGCCTAATAGTCTGCCAATTATTCTCTTTTGTGGACACTAAATATGTTCTGGATGTGTAGATTCAAAAACATTGAGCCCAGAAGAAGGTCAAACAAATGAACATAATTATCTATTGATAGAATGTGGTAGTTGTGATGCAGTCACGTAGGTTAGACATGTCTCAGAGCTCTATTTAAGTAGAAAAATGAATTTATCTATTACAATAAAAGGCAGAAATCTTTTCTAACATTATTTTGTATTTTTAGATATTGAGTAAGCACCAAAGAAGGAAGAATCTTGTGCTTTGGTTAATCAGAGTAAAATCAGTGACTTGAAAACTGCTTTAGGAAGAAATCCAAATATTTATTTACCAGACACAGTGGAAGGGTATTCACAATATCAGATAATTTCTCCTCATAGCAATAAGGAAATTCACCATTAGAAGAAAGATTTTCAAAGTAAAGAATCACCTGAAGATAAGAATCCAAGACGATCAAAGGGAGTCTAACGTGAAAATTCTGAAACGGAAACCACTATCTTTCAGGTAAAGGATCTTGATTCATTTTGGAGAATTTTTAAAGGATAAGATAATTTGTAACTTTACTAAAAGACATTGAAAGCGTAAATTGAAGAAGCGAATATCTGCAGTGAGCATAATGAAGAAATAAGTCTGTTCTGTGCAGCAGAGAATAAACTCTGCTGTGTCGCATGCATTTACTAAAATCAAACCCATTAAAAGAAGCGCAATGCACTGCCGATCAAGCAAGCCATTGGGTTACTAAAAGAAGATAATTAAAATTTCCAATCTGCGTGTAGAGAAAAAACACTCGATATTGAAGAAGCATTACGGAACTGCTAAGCGAATAAAATCAAGCTTTCTTAGGCTGTAACTGCATATCGCTGTGCACTTCAAGCGGAGTTTCAAAAAATACAGCAATTACTTGAGAAACGGTTAGAGGAATCGATGAAACATGTTTAAAGTTATTTTGATAAAGCAAATAAGGTAATTTAGCGAAGAAATAAGAGAGGGAAGGTTATGTATTATTGGGTGTATTTGAGAGAGTGTTTAAATATATTGATTTTACTGCTAGGAATGTGAAGACAAATAAGAGAGTTTATAGTTTTTGAAGAACTGCATGAAAGAATACTCTGATCTTGAAAAAGCACCTGAAGCAATTTACTAATAAACTGTGGTTTACTTATTTAGTATTTCAAATATGCTGAAGAATGCTATGAAAAACTTTACAATAAAGACTCCAGCAAGAAAATGGGAGAATTTAGATATTGTAGATATGGCAAATAGATAACTTGTTCAAGCTGAGATATCGATGCTCGGAAGACCGAGAAATAAACCTTCAGGGAGTCTAAATTCTTTAGCAGCTTAGAATGTGTCTCCTTAGCCGCTAACTCCTTCTAGTAAATCATCGAATAGACCAACTAATCGCTCTCGATCTCCTTACTAATCGCAGGTATGAAGCAAAAAGGGAATAATATTGGCAAAAATAATAAATTAAACACTATTTTATTGTTTTTTAGCCTCAACATTCTTCTCAGCTGAAGCTACCTCAGTATTTCGGGAACTCGAGTTTAAAGAAGAATCCAGGCTTCATAGCAAACAGAGCACCTTAAGCTGTGTCAGAATAAAAAGATGGAACTTGCAGAAAGTCTCTTCCCTCTCGATCATTGAATTCAAGAGGTTTTATTACAATTTATTATTAATTGAGATAACCAAAATTGATTGTAAATATGAATATTTTTAGACTCTAAGTAACTAAAAAGCCCAAGATAAGATGTCCTCTCTGAAATCACTTAGCAAATCGAATAAAATATCTTACCATATTTTAGCACAGTTAATTCAAACCGTACAGCTAATCATGATCAATATTATTCAACTATTAGTCCACGCACCCTTGATGTCAGCAGAGATAGTTCTCTCCCAACTGCTCGTACTCCATAATCTACATAATTCAAACCTACTGAACAAATTCTTAATTATTCTAGTTTAATCTCCCCAAAATAGTTACAAAGATCTTTTTAGCAAGGATAACAACCTCAATAGTGTCAGTAATATCAAGGGTAGAAATAATACAATGATTCATAGGAAAATTCAATGATTCTCCACAGTTTTGCTGGAAAGGCAGGTTAGATTTAAAATAACGATCCTAAATCGAATAATTCTGAAGTTATTATTAGAGCGCATACATTATCAGATTAGCCATTAGTTTTTAATGGTAATTCATTTGCAGCAAGAGGCAAAAATCAATAGAATCATGAAAATATAATTAATATTGCAAATAATGCAAATACTCATAATAACAATTAGAAATAATAGATTCAAAGCAATAATTCATCGCTTCCTTTAGGTTAATCTAAAAAACCAGTACCGAAAATGATATCTTCATCTTTCATAAAAAATACACACAATGAATGTCTTTTCGTATCGTCATCTTCTGGAGAAGGAGGGGCAGCTGCTACTGATTCTACGACTACTCATTAGCTTATTTCAGGAGGTAGTTCTGCAAATGATGCAGCTGAAAAGTTTTGTTTTTCTTCATAAGAAGCTTCTTAACTTAACAATCTAGTTCCAGCAGGATCATACAAGTATGAAGGATAATATTAATCAAAAGGAGAGACAAATTCTTGTAATTTCAACAAAAATCAATTTTAAAAGAGCTAATAACCTGCTAAGGATGGGTAGAATACAGGTTCTTAAAAAAATCCAAGATGTTTAGCAGATTTACAGAATTAATAGAATTTCAATGAGTAAAACAAAATGAAGAGTGAAGCACCTAAGCATTAGTAAACTCTCTTTGGAAATAATTCAGGTCTATTCACTTAAGGACAAGGGAATAATGAGAATGCTCCTAATTCATAGATCAACCAGGAAGAGCAATTGAAGAATTATTAATAGCAATTTTAATAAGAAAATGAACTGAATGTCCATGAAGGGAACAAAAATATGACAAACGGTTAATAAATAGCTTATGAATAAGAGGCAAATGAACAAGATGAAGAAGAGATTGGTCTAATTCAAAGCTAAGTTCTTGAAAACAAAGATATATAGTATGCTGCAGATTTCACCCAAACGAGTGGATCACCCTAACTTCTTCAATAATTCAATCCTAACCAATATTTCTCTGAAAAAGGATAGAATTAATAAAAATAACAACATTAACAGACAATTTCTGGTTTGCATTAAGAATCCTTCTGCAGATTTGAAGTATCTTGTTCTTCGTCTAGTTAAAAGGATGAAGATAAAGCACTTAATTTCCTAGATCCTCTTCGCCAATAGCCTCTTTATGCATAGTCTCTTGGAGATTCATTTTCAGAAGAAAATAGACTGTATTCTGGGAGTATTATTCTAACCAAATAAATAACTCAAAATGATCAATAATTTAAGATTTTGCCTGAATCTGTGAAAAATTCAAAGTTACTGTATCGTCTTAGCTCAGATGGAGCATCAAGCTAGATCTTCCATAATAAATGCGACGGATAAGGACCCACTCTGACGGTAGTAAAAGCAAATGAAGAACATATTTTTGGTTATTTTATGCCAATACCTTTCACTAGAAGTGACTCATACTCGACCAGCGATAAATGTTATATTTTTACACTTTAAAACTCCCTTGGAATTAGTCCAACAAGATTTAGCATCCGAGCTGAGAAAAAATTCATTGCTATTTATTAAAACTCCAAGAATCCATGCCTCGGAAGCACTCTCAATTCAAAGCAAGATCTCCTTATCAAGTATGATAATTCGTTTTTTTTTATATTCTAGTTTTTTGACTAAAAAGATTAACTTCTTCCTTTTTTGATTATTTTATTTGTTCTTTTAGTTTTGATTCTCCTGAAAAAAGCTGCTCGAACTTAGGATACGCATACAAAATCGATCAAGGAATACCAGGAGATTAAGTTTTAGCAGGTGCATACACTGATTGGTCAGTTGAAGATATTGAAGTTTTTGCTCTTGAGTTTTGAAAGTTGCAACTCTCTCTTTTACCTAAGTTTACATGTATTATATTATATTTTTTCTGTTTCATATATTTCTCCCTCTTAATTCAAAAGTATCAACCCTTTTTTTGAGATTAAATCAAGAAAATTCAATAGAGAAAAATATGAAACATTTTGACAAGTAAATCAAATTGGAAAAAAATATTAAATATGTTAGATGCATTATCACATCAAAGATCTTGCTGCAGGATTAGAGGAGTTTCTTGACTTTCTACTTAGAAAGACCCATCATTTTTATTTGCAGTTTGAGCTATTTTTGCAAAAGTTGTGAGTTATTCCTATTGTTCTTCCTCTTCTTCATAAAGATTTGGTTTTACTTTTCTGAATTTATAACTAGCAATACGACTACTTGATTTCGTAGATCCACCACCTTCAGCTTAATGCAACTACTGCTGTTAGAAGCTTATGTTATTATGATTATTCGAATGTTGTTGGATGTTAACATGGAATGGTAATATTTTTGGAACTGTTTTAATTTGATCAGATTATGCGCCATCTTGTACTTTTTTTCTAATAGAATTAGACGGAAGTTCAACTTGTTCAGAATCTTCCTTTCCACTGTCTTCAGTTTGAACATGTGCAAGTATGTTACTTTAATAAGTGCCACTTCGTCTGGTGGGATGATTAGTTTATTGATTTGATTTTTTCTATGTGGGAAAACTCTCAGAATCTAAATCAAGGGAAGCATTTTTCTAGGCAGGCATTTCTGATATCGTTGTAGATATTTCCTAAGTATTCCCTCTTGGTATTAACTGATGTCTCGGATTAATAGGTATTGATGAAGAAGCGTTTTCTTTGTCCATTTTTTTGTTGTAAAAAGATGTAGATTTATCGTTGTTTTGATTGCTAATCGGGAGATATGATTGATCATGCATGGAATAGGGGATAATCTTTTTACGGATTCTTTAATTCGAAGCTCCAGAAGGTGCTCCATTGCTTCCACTGATATTATTTGTTGATCTTTCTAAAAGCTGTGGAGGTAGTTGCTGTTTTAGACAATCATTCAAAAAACAATTAAAAATCTTAGAAAAAAGACGAAATTGTAAACAAAAATGAAAAACCTTTATAACAGCATGAACAGATGAACGTTTGCTCGAGTTGCTATTGTTATTATTAGTGAAATTGACTGTACTATCATGACTATTTCTAGGATGCTAATGTGAAGAATTGCCTCTCTGATGGATCGAGTATGATCCTGTGATACGAAAATTCCTTTTTTCTGAAAAAGATTACAAAAATCAACAAAAGTAAAGAAAGTTTCTATGTTTGCACAATACCTTCTATTGATGGAGATGGAGGACCATTTTTGTTTTGCGTTCGTTAAACCGAGAAATAGCGGGATTTAAAATTCAAAGAAGTATTCACATTTATGTCTGCCTTTGTAGCTTAGCCAACTACACTAAGGGGATTGATATTTGGAATGAATTTCTTTTAGATGATTAGTGATAAATTGTTATTTTTTTTATTCACAGGAGAATCTTGTTCTTGTTTGATATGGAAACTATTTGAGTTGTTGTTATTGTTATTATTGCGATAGATTGTACTATTGTGCATCGCGACTATTGGAGATATGTCTCTGAAAAAGATTTTAAGGAAGTTAGAAACATGAAGATAAGACAATTTTGGATTTTTGTTCATTTTAAAGAAAAAATCTTTTAATTTGTTACTCATCACCGGTTGAGGTCATAAACTTTTGAATTCTAGGCTAATGAAGGGAATGACTCTTCTAAGGTGCTTTCTCTCTTTGCTCTTCTAAGAACATAGAAGTGTTTGCTATTTTAGTCACCGATTGCTTTTCTTTTGTTATTCGTTATTAATGAATATTTAGAAGAGGTGATAAATATTGAAATTATAATAAATATTCTTTTACTAGCTTATTAAGTGAAGCTATTTGAAGCATTGCTATCAACAAAGTTATTTTATTTCTTGATGACAGCTGAGGGGATAGCGTAGTTACTTATCTTACTCATTTTATCAATCAAAAGTCTTCTTTGAAATCCGACTCCTTAGGTTAATCTTGGAAATTCTTGCTTTGAAATATTTCCAGTGGTGTAGGATTCTAGAGGTAGAATACCGAGAGGAATAGAATCGCTCATTTGTCCTAAGAAAAAAAAAACGAGATAAGTTTGGTTAAAAGAAATCAAGTTTTGTCGCCAAGATTAGTCCAGTTTTTTAAATTAGCTAACCTTGTTCTTGTTTTGTAATATCCTTAACGATTTATGACGTATCAGCAAGTTTTCTCTTATCATCCTCTTAATTCGCGAGAACTATAGTTTTTACAGGTGAAATACTCTTAAATTTCGTTGAAATCCTCTCTCTGGAATAATCTGAAGACACTGGCTACTGTGAATTTTCTCTAACTCCTTTCATTCGCTGTCTTCGGTATCCATTTTCTTCTTTCTATTTTATTTTGTTTGAAAATTATCTTAAATTTGACATTTCTCATCGAAATAAAAATTCTTACAGAGGAATTATTGTCTGCTGCTGTTTCTGCTTCTCCAGGGATTGCAAATTTACTTAATTACGTTTAATTCTAGGTTTAGTTAGGAGGACAAGCTGCATTGTTGTTGTTTGGAATATTTGCAAACTGATCTGATCTTGCTTTTTTAAGTGTCTAAAGATCAGCTTTAGATTTCCCTCCTTCTCTGATGAATTTTTAAAGAAGAAGAGAATAAGTCGATGTCACACTATTATGCTTATTATTAAGAATCATGTCAGTTGCTTGCTCGATATTAATGTGGTAAGTCTCCAACTGCTTGAGAACAGTTTCGTCGATTGGGATACGATTAGTTCCAACAATTATCCCCTCCAGAACTGGTTCTCTATCCTTGCAAAAAGGATGCAACCGAATGTCTTGAATTGAGTATCGCTTATTCGGATCTTAAAAGGGCAACAAAGAATGGATTTTGTTAAATAATATTTCGATTTCGTAACTGAATTGTGCGTGTTGTACCTTTCGCAAGAATTCCCATGATCATGCCCTTGGCATTTTTGGAGAGAAAATTTGGCAAAGGTGGATCCGTATTCATGATTTTCTTATATAACTCTGAAGTATTAGAGTCTTCAAATGGAAGATAACCACAAAGCATAGCGTAGAGAATAACTCCTGTGCTCCATATATCAGTCATGAGTCCATTGTATGATTTTCCAGCTACCATTTCGGGAGCAGCATAGCAAGGGGAACCACAAGCCGTTGAGAGCTTTTCGTTAGGTTTGTAGACATTGCTCAGCCCAAAATCAACAATTTTAATGTTGTAATTATGGTCAAGAAGAAGGTTCTCTGGTTTAAGGTCTCTATGGACTACACCGATTTTCGAAATATAATCGATTCCGTTGATTATCTGTTGAAGAAATTTGCTTGCTTGTCTTTCAGTGAGTCTAATTCAAAAAAAGAGAAAGTGAATGTCCTTTTTATTAAGATAATTCTGGGTGAAATACCGAGCGTTTGTTATTAAAATAAAGAATTAGATATGGTATTTACCTTGTTCTTTTTACGATATAATCAAAAAGCTCGCCATTTGGAGCATATTCCATGAATAAGTACAACTAGCGAGGTGCTTAAATGATCTATTTTTCACAGAATAATAATATTGTGGAGATTAGTTAACGAGTGAATGGAAAAGTAACCTCATAGAGTTATATGATGTTTGGATGTCTAATTTTGCGAAGAATACTGATCTCTCGTTGAAGTCTCTTCTTATCGCCCGCATCAACAAGCTTATCTTATTCTAATACTTTTACAGCAACCTTTAAAAAACAGACAGGTAGGTTAGAAAATGAAGCCAAAAGCGGTTCTCTTAGCGAAAACTAAACTCAACCTTCTCTTTAGTGATCTTATGTACTCCTAACTTGACTTTACCAAATGTACCCATTCCTATTGTTTATCCTAGGAAATACAAAAACAAGATCAGCCTATTAGAAGCGTAAAATCTAAATCACAGAGTATTCTCCAAATGAACGCAGACCACAAAATATTCATCGAGCAACTTACCTATTTCAAAGTTACCAACTGTGAGAACAGCATTGCTACTTGGAGGATGTGGTGGAATCCCTAACGTTTTCTTTTAGGTCGCAGGATTATTTGCTATCTACTCCTCTTGACCAATAGGGTCAGATTCTCCCATAGTTCAGGAGATCAAGAGAAGTCTTGTAGTAAAGGGCTTGGAAGAGGCTTATGGAGAAAAGA
>Ga0302285_10001832_pt1 | contig 11848 bp, 8 predicted proteins | sample III_Fen_E2_2_FD_200455 | JGI IMG/M metagenome (GOLD analysis project Ga0302285, IMG submission 200455) | Peat permafrost microbial communities from Stordalen Mire near Abisko, Sweden - III_Fen_E2_2 | ecosystem: Environmental > Terrestrial > Soil > Wetlands > Permafrost | place: Sweden: Abisko...
GGGGTTGATAAGAAATCCTATACTGTCTAATAACCGTCTTCCGTCAAATTCTACTGTAAGTTGTTCAATTGAAATCATTCTTATTTTTTTGAGCAACATCGTGCTCTTTACCTATTATTTTATATTCGTTGTACTGCTCTCTATTCTTATCAACCAAAGTACAACGTAATTTCGTTAATCCTTCACAGGGTAATTTATGTATTCAAGGTATATTCAGTCAGTCAAACAACGGACGGGCTGTAGGATTGTACAAAAAAACTTCTGTTGTCTTTCGACGACAGAAGTCCTTTATTGTGTTTTCCGAGAAACTGAATTTAGTTTTTTGGAAGTGCTACTTTAACAACCATTGGACGACCATCAAATTCGGCTCCGTTTAATTCAGCAATAGCTTTTTTAGCTGCTTCATCATCAGACATTTCAACAAATGCAAAACCTTTAGATCTGCGTGTTTCACGGTCCATGATAAGTTTGCAAGAATCTACCTGACCATACTCTGCAATTGCTTCCTGAAGGTCGTTTTCTGTAACATTGTAACTTAAGTTACCTACGTAAATGTTCATAAATATATATAATTAATTGTGTTAAAAGAGAAGTAGAGTGACGAAGGTATGACAAATTCTAATCGAAAATAGGAGATGAAAATAAACAAACGAAAGAATACATTTTCTTTTCGGGCACAAAGATACGCATTTTATTTGAGTTATCCAATTTTCTACGCTTATCTGTGTTATTTAGTGTAAAAAAAGCAGTCGATCCGCTGATTGATCAATCCGGCTGATGAGGCCAATGATCTGTTATTCCAATTCCAGAGACTTCAATCCAAAAATGCGGAATGCTGAATGTTGAATAAAGGGCACGGAATGCTTGATTTCTTAGTTCCCTCAATCCAACCGCTTTCTGATACGCACTTATTCTAGGTTTGACTATGGTTCAGATATACTTCAACTATGGTTCAACCATATATACGACATATATATCACGCATATACCATGCATATATCACGCATATACGACATATTTATATAGATATGTCGTATGTATATGGATTAAGTGTGAAATATGTATTCTATTTTAATTTTATACATGGTCGAACCATAGTTGAAGCATATCTGAACCATAGTTAAACCTAAAACAAATGCCGGTTAAGAGGAGTGATTCAAAAGAGAAGCAGGCTATCTCCGGAGATTGCTTTGACTGAAGCTTAATACAAAAACGTTACAATGACATAGTACGTTCTGAGGTTTAAAAAGAGTGCTGTGAGGTTTCGTGCTGTGCGCAGAGTCCTGAAGAATTTGAAGTTATGCACTTGCGAAGGTTGCCGGCATGGATGATGGCAGAACAGGGAAACCTCACCCCCGCCCTCTTTCACTTAAGAGAGGAGCGAAAACAGTGGCTTTTTCATAGTTTGGAGATTGGAGACGTAAATAGACTAGTGTTTCTTCAACTAAAAGAATGAACAAGGATGATTTAGGAATTCATTTTTTACAAATTAATCAATAGGGAAAGTGACGGTTTAAAGGTTTACGTCAATACTAAAATTATCTGTCAGACACATTCAATTTATGATAAAGAAAAAACTCTTGCTGTAATTTTATTTGAATTATTAATTTATTTGATTAATTTTGACCCGAAATTATATTAGACTTTATTCAGAGTAATTTATCATATAACTGAAAAAGAAACACTTACCACTAAGCCACTAAGAACACTGAGTTACACAAGGTTTAAAAATGCTGATATTCTTTGTTGCTAAAAACAAAAAGAACACGAAGAATAAAACATGAATGTTTTATTTCTCAACTAGTCTGAAAATCATAAATTTAAAACAATAAAAACACGTGTGTTTTTATCTTAGTGACCTTTATTATAAGAAATTTTTAGTGATTCTTAGTGCACTTAGTGTCTTAGTGATTATTCTTATTTCTTTGATTATTAATCAAATAACATTTTATTCGATACAAACTCTATTAACAAAAAAACTTTCTTTAAAAGGAATAGAATAGCCCAAAATACAATTTCATTAATCATTTTACTAACAATTAATTTCAGTATCATTTATGGATTCTTACATTGCAGAAAGAGTTGAAGTAAGTCAGACCTTGTTAATACGCAAGGTGTATGTATGGATGTGCTTAGCATTACTTATCACAGCGGGAACTGCCTATCGGGTATCAAACTCGGAGGAGATATTAAGGCTTATCTTTTCAAGTAAGATGAGCTTCTTTGGGATCATCATTGCCCAGTTCGCTATCGTCTGGTTTCTGTCAGCAAGGATTAAGACACTGACATTCACCACCGCCACCATCCTGTTTGCCCTGTATTCAGTACTTATGGGAGTTACCATGTCGTGCATTTTCCTGGCCTATACACAATCGTCCATTGCTTCCACGTTTTTTATTACAGCAGGCACATTTGCCGTCATGAGCATTTACGGGTTCACCACAAAAAGGGACTTAACCTCGATAGGCGGTTTGCTGATCATGGCTCTGGTGGGATTAATCATAGCTTCGGTTGTCAATTATTTCCTGAAGAGTTCTATGTTCGATCTGATCATATCCTGTATCGGGGTGCTGATCTTTGTCGGATTAACAGCTTATGATACTCAAAAGATCAAGGCATTAATGAATCAGGAGAATACAGAAGAAAACCAGAAAATGGCTATCATTGGATCACTAATGCTTTACCTGGATTTTATTAATTTGTTCCTGTTCCTTTTGAGAATTTTTGGAAGAAGGAGATAAACAACTTACATTTAGAATTATAAACTCCCTGACGCAGCAATGTATCAGGGAGTTTCCGTTTAATATCATTTGATTTAGTACATAACAAAAAAGATTTTCATCACTACCAGACACAAAATAAATATATTAAAGCAAAACATCACCACAAAAGTCACAAAAGAATCACAAAAGTCAAGCTTACATTCCACCAAGGTCAATATTAAGTACACATAAGAACCTTCGGTTTATACTATCGGATTTTAAATGCTTTTAGTATTTTCTATTTTGTGTTCTTTCTTGTAAAATCGAATTTCTTTTGTGACTTTTGTGGTGAGTCTTTTTTTTGTAAGTTATTTATAGCTGGGATTAAGAAAAGGGAATAAGGTTAAGATTTCAGTTGCTGTCTTTTCTACTTAGGTTGAAAAATGAAATAAGGTATTCATATCCAACAACCTTATTTTCATGTATTAAACTAAGTAGAAAACACGACATCCCACATTTAAACCTTATTCTTGTAAAAAAAATATAGTATGCACAGTGCGTGCGCAATTGGTACATAAAGACGAATCAGTGGTCAATAAAAATAGCAAATATTGCACAGATAATCGGAATTTAGTCGATTATCTGTGCAATATTCACTATATTTGTGCCCGAATAATTAATATTGAATGACATGGCAAGTACCGAAATTCTGAATCAATTTGGGATTATTCCTTTTGATACTGCTACTTTGACAGCAGCACTAGGCAATTATAAGTCCCCAAAGGACAAATTAGCCTCTATGGAACAAGCAGACGACCTGATTCGTTTAAAGCGTGGGCTTTACGTTGTAACACCCAGTTTACAAAACCAGCCTTTATCAAAAGAGTTGATTGCAAATCACATTTACGGACCCTCCTATGTTTCTTTTCAAACAGCACTTTCATTTTATGGACTTATTCCAGAAAGGGTTCATACTGTAGGCTCCATGACCATCAAGCGAAGCCGGAGTTTTTCAACTCCATTGGGAAGCTTTGAATATACAGGCACTACAAAAGAGTATTATGCCATCGGGATACGGCAGGAAATTGTAAATAACGCGTATGCTTACCTCATAGCTACTCCCGAAAAAGCAATTTGTGACATAATAGTACAAACAGCCGGATTAAGGTTGCAATCAATAAAAGCAATGCAAGCGTATCTTGAAGAAGATATGCGAATTGATTTATCGGTTATTGACCACTATGATGTCGAAATAATCAAACAATGTATTCAGGTAAGCAAGAAAAAAAAAGAACTCACCTTACTTTATAAACTATTGCAACAATGAACGTATTTGATACCATGTTATCCCGGTATGAGATAAAAACAAACGATGATTACAGGAATGCATTGCATGAAGTAATGCAACAAATTGCACTTGCAGGACTCTATCGCGGAGGATTCTTTGATCATGCTGCCTTTTATGGCGGAACTTGTCTACGAATCTTTCACCAATTACCGCGATTTTCGGAAGACATGGATTTTTCCCTATTACAACCAAACAAAGAGTTCATGTTAGAGGATTATTTTAAACCTATCATCAACGAATTCAGTGCCCTTGGCAGAGAAGTAGTAATAAATAAGAAGGTCAAGAAAAATGAATCAAACATAGAATCTGCCTTTTTAAAAGATGACACTGCAATATATAATCTGCAATTTAGAACGGAGCGTACCGTGAGAATCAAATTAGAACTGGATACAGATCCTCCTTTAGGGTTCTCTACAGAGTCGAAGTTACTCATGCTGCCCTATTCATTTATGACCCGTTGTTACACTTTGCCAAGCTTATACGCAGGAAAGATGCATGCCTTGCTTTTCAGGAAATGGAGTAACAGAGTGAAAGGCCGTGATTGGTATGATTTTGAGTGGTATGTCAAGAACAACATTGCCCTGGATTTTACTCATTTCGGTAAGCGAGTTATGCAATTTGAATCATTAAAAGAGGAATACCTGTCGCATGAATCATTTAAGGAGCTGCTTAAAGAAAAGATTATCAAGACAAACATGGATATGATTAGATCGGATGTAAAGCCCTTCCTGAAAGATCCGGAAGGAATAAATATATGGTCAGCAAATTATTTTTTACAGCTTGTTGATTTGATAATCTTTATTTAAACGATGTAAAGTAACGAATGTCGTATATGGATTAAAAATGAGGGACAAAGAGTAAAGGTAAAAAAAAACAGAAACTCCCTGATGCATTGCTGCATCAGGGAGTTTCTGTTTACAGTAAAAGATCAAATTGTAGAGTTGCACTTTGTAAAACAGATATTCAACTAAGTATTTTTTTTACACTCATCCAAATTCTCCACATTTTAAGTAAATAAATCCACACGATTATCCCAAAGACCAAATTATATTTGCACCGATAAAATAAGTTGAAACAAAAATGCATAATAACCTCTTTGTGCATTCAAAATTCAACACTGCCTAAAATCTAATAAAAAGAAACACTATGAAATTATCGGTAGCAGGAATAGCTATGCTCTTAACGATTTTTTGTATCAAGGGGACATGCCAGAGCAACGAACAGAAAGCATGGGCTTTAGCTGATTCAATCAGCAGAACTATTACGGAACCCACCTTCCGTGACAAAGTCTATAATATCATTGATTTTGGAGCTATTGCTGATGGGAAAACTAAAAACACATCAGCTATTAATGCTGCTATCACCCAATGCAGCAAAGATGGCGGAGGCCAGGTGCTGGTTGCAAACGGGAAGTTCCTGACTGGAGCTATCCATATGAAAAGCAACGTCGACCTGCATATTGAGGCCAGTGCTGTACTATTGTTCTCGACTGAACCAACCGATTATCTGCCGTTGGTACGTACCCGCTGGGAAGGTGACGATTGCTACAACTATTCTCCGCTGATTTATGCTGAGGGGCAAACAAATATAGCTGTAACCGGCAGAGGTACGCTGGATGGACAAGGGAGTACAGAGAACTGGTGGCCATGGAAAGGTGGTGCACGGAATGGCTGGATAAAAGGTACTCCCAGCCAGCTGGACAGAAACTGCCGTCCGCTACTGAAAAAATACAATGATACACAGGTACCGGTTGAAAAGCGGCAAATGGGGGAAGGCTATTATCTTCGTCCGCAGTTTATCAGCTTTATTCATTGTCAGAATATAAAGTTTGAAGACTTCACTATTAAAAATTCACCTTTCTGGGTGCTTCATCCGTTGCTATCGGAAAATGTGATTGTACGAAATGTTACGGTGAACAGTGAAGGGCCCAATAATGATGGCTGCGATCCTGAATCATGTAAGAATGTATTGATTGAAAACTGCACCTTCAATACCGGGGATGATTGCATTGCCTTAAAATCGGGTCGTGACTTTGATGGACGAAGGGAAAATGCACCTATTGAAAATGTGATTATTCGGGATTGCTTTATGCGAAAAGGGCATGGTGGAGTCTCCCTGGGAAGCGAGATATCGGGAGGATGTAAAAACATATTTGTGGAGAATTGCCAGATGAACAGTCCTGAGCTGGACAGGGCTATCCTGATAAAGACAAACAACAGCCGGGGCGGAACAACCGATGGGGTGTATGTGCGGAATATAGTGGTTGGTGAAGTAAAGGATGCTATTTTGTCAATCAATTGCAGTTACCATATCGATACGGAAGGGGAAGGAAAGTTTCTGCCACACATAAAGAATGTATATCTATCGAACGTGACGTCTAAAAAATCGACTTATGCTATCTGGCTTGATGGAATTAAAGATGAAAAATGTGTGAACAGTATTCATGTTGAAAATTGTATATTTTCGGGAGTTAAACAGCCGAATCAGATTAAGAATATCGGGAAAGTAACTATCCGGAATGTCATCATGAATGGTGAACCGCTTAATTCGGAGAATTAAAATCCGGCATATTCATTAAACTTTTTTCATACTAAAATGTTATTAATTTATACCGACACAAACACACTAATTTAAAAAGTTGTACAAAAGCTTACAAATACCAACAAATTTTACCGCTAAGACAGGAGGATTCAAGGGTTTACAAAGATTGCCATAACCGGCAATTCTTACTTTGTGAAACTTTGTTTAGAATGTGGCTTAGTGGTAATCTTTATTTTAGACTTTAACAAACAAACGGAAATGAATCATGGAAATTAAACGTTCCTTGATTCATTTTTTTTATTTATTATATAAAATTGATTTTCGTCATTAAACCTTTTGCCGTGAAACTCGTCCAATGAACATATAAAAAGCCAGTACTACCTTCTTGCAAGCATGAACAATCCATTCTTGCAATTTTTATGTATAAAGTCAAAATTCTGTTTTATTTTACACAGAATAGAAGTTAAAAATATACTTTTGTAAATTAATCCATCATCCTTTAAAACTTATGAAACATTTTTTTCTTTCCGTATCACTATCTCTGTTTATAAGTATATCTTCTTTTGCACAACATAGTATTCAGGCAATGGTTTTCGATGGCAAAAACAGCCTGCCGATAGAAATGGGATCAGTAAAGCTTTTAAGTATGCCGGATTCAACTTTTATACAAGGTTGTCTGACTGATTTACATGGAAGTTTTATGTTGAGTAAAGTAAAACCGGGTTCTTATACCATAGTGGTCAGCATGGTAGGATATTTAGATTATCGCCAGAAAGTAACCATGGGAAGCAAGGATTTAATCTTACGAAATGTCCATTTGCAGGAGAATGCCCATATGCTTAAAGAAGTTGAAATTACAGGAACTGCAGCTCAAATGGTGGTAAGAGGCGACACGACAGAATTCAATGCAACAGCCTTTAAAACAGCTCAGAATGCAGTGGTGGAAGATCTGTTAAAGCGATTACCCGGGGTGGAAGTCAGCAGTGATGGAAAGATTACAGTTAATGGACAAGCTATCACGAAAATCCGCGTAAACGGTAAAAAGTTTTTTAATGATGATATAGAGATGGCAACCAAGAATATCCCGGCCGAAGTGGTTGATAAGGTACAGGTGCTGGATCAAAAATCGGATGTAGCACAGCTAACCGGTTTTGAAGATAACGATACGGAGCATATCATTAACTTAACCTTCAAACCAAACCGCCGTAAAGGTACTTTTGGAAATATCACCGGGGGTGTCGGGCTAGATTTAAACAATGATGTGCGATATGATGGCAATATGTTTTTAAATACAATGGATGGGGATACACAGTCCACATTAACTGCCGGTGGAAACAATGCAAACACAACAAGAAGCAACCGCGGACGTGGAGCGTTCGGGAATAACAGCGGCATTACTACTATGCAGAATGTTGGGTATAATGACAATGTGGTTTTTAATCCCAAATTAAAAGCCGGTGGAGATGCATCGTATAACCATACTTTTAACGAGACGGTGAATACCTCGAAAAAAGAAAGCTTTCTCGTTGACTCTACGTATATTAATAATTCAAAATCAGTTTCACACAATGAGAATTATTCAGGCAATTTAAATGCTGAAATAGAATGGAAGCCTGATTCATTGAATACGTTTTTATTTCAACCAAGCATAAATTATAACCGTTCATTTTCCGATAGCCAGAGCGATTATACCAATATGACGAACAAAGACAGCACCAATGTGGGAAATACCATAAACAATGGAAACGGAACTTCCCTTTCCGGTAATTTAGGGATCATATACAGTCGTAAATTCAACTCTAAAAAGGGAAGAACCTTTACCGCCAATCTGCAAACTTCCATTTCCCAAAATGATAATGAAAGTTACAATTATTCTAAAAACAGAATCATTCGTTTACGAACTGATTCAACGATTGATCAACATACGTTAAACAATGCCCAGGGGAGCAGTGAAAGTTTAAGATTATCATTTGTTGAGCCATTATGGAATGTAAAGAACTTACTGGAAGCATCTGTAACATTAAAAAACGCGTACAGTAGCTCGGATAAAAATCAATACAACAAAGATGGCTCAGGGAATTACAATCTTTTAGATTCTGTCTACAGTAACAATTTTGAGAACCGGTTTTACAGCGAAACAGTGGAGTTGAACTACCGGTATGTAACAAAGGCTTTTAATGCCATGCTCGGCATGAAAGCCAATCCCTCGCAAACATACAGTAAGACCGAATACCTGGATGGTGCAGTTCGGGATGTATCCAATAAAGTGTTCAATTATGCCCCATCTGCCAGGTTACAATACAATTTTGGGAGAAAGAAGTTTTTGCGGGTTGATTATCGTGGTTCTACCGACCAACCAAGCATAAGCCAGTTACAGCCTGTAAAAAACAACTCGAACCCCTTAAATGAGACTATTGGTAATCCCGGTTTGAATCCTTCTTTCACCAATAGTTTACGAATGATGTTCACTACTTTCAACGATAGTACGTTTGCTTCCGTCAATGCCTTCCTGAATGCTCAGACTACCAGTAATGCACTTGTATCAAACAGCCTTTACGATACAGCCGGGAAACAATACAGTCAAACTGTAAACTCATCAGAATCTCCTTACAGCATTAACGGAAACCTAATGTTTAATATACCTATTATTCAAAAGCGTCTGCATTTTAGTACGAACAGTTCAGGAGGATTTAATCAGGTTTATGGATATTCATCACGTGGATTAAATGCACAAACAATGAACTCAGATAGCCTTCCTATCGGTGATTTAAGCAGCACACGCAGATATAATTTAGGTGAATCGATTTCTCTAACTTTTACCAATGACTTATTGGAAATTGGACTTCGTGGTGGTTTTAGGTATTCAAACACTTTAAATAATCTGAATCCCGGTGTTGCCATCACAAAAGACTGGAATGGTGGCGGAAATTTCGTAGTTCATTTACCATATAGCGTCAGTATCGGAAGTGATATAAATTATACCACCCAACAAGGATATTCAGCAGCAGCTCAAAACCAATTAATCTGGAATGCTTCAATAGACAAAACAATTTTCAATAATTCAGGTGTTGTAGCACTAAAAGTACTGGACATACTTCACCAACAGTTAAACGTCCGTCAGTCAATTGGAGATAACTATATTCAATATAGCACTTACAATACGCTGCCTACTTATTTCCTGTTAAGCTTTACATACAAAATCAACCAATTTAAAGGAGCTAGAAATCCTGATGATAAAAGATTAGATCGTTTCGGACCACCCGATGGTGATCGTCCACGTCATGACAGAGGTGATAGAGGAGGCGACAGAGGTGACAGAGGTGGTAACGGACCTTCATTATAAAAACAAGAAGCTCAATAATTCTAACGAATTTTGAGCTTTCTTTTTTAATAGTCTATCCATGTTATTAAGAAGAACCAACCTAATTCATTTGAATTGAATTAAGTTGGTTCTTTAGTTTTTGGTACTCGAATCATGAGTTTATTTAATGATTGTGCTTCAGATTATACTCAATAACCAATACGCCTAATTTATTGTTCAGGCCCATTACCGGTGTAACGATACTTAAAACAGAATCATTTTTAAAGTTTATAGTCTCTGTAGTTATCAATGCAACATGGTTGGTATAAACAGAACCTTCGTCCTTTTTGTTTGTCGACAGAGTCACTTTACTATCCTGTGAATTTACAAATTCAACCTTACTGACTCCCGGCTCTTTAATAAAACTCAGAAAGTACTGATTCACCTGTTCTTTGTTCTCACGGGTTAATTCACTTCGTATAGCCCACGAAAAAACTTTAGATGAGAGCTCTAATTGTTTGGTGGTCAAGCTATCGATTTTATTTTCATAATTAGATTTCAACGTAAGAGTTTCTTTCTTAAATTGATTTTCAATCATGTTGATTTTAATAAAAGCCCACAATGAAAGAATTACAATAACTGCAATCAAAAAAGTAACCAATTTATGTTTGAGAATAAACTCACCAAACTTGCTTTTGGTATTGGCCTTTTCAGTAGGTTCTTTTTGAGATTTGTTATCGGTGGGTAGTTTTCCCTTTTCAGTTGCCATAGTATTCTGTTTAAAGTTGATAATAACTAAGTTGTTAATTGATAATGATATTTCTCCGGATTATTTTTAGTTTGAATTCAGTCTTTTAGTTTTAAAGGATCAAAGTTACATCAATAAATCAGCAAGTGCCTTATTAATATCAGGAAAGATAAATTTAAATCCTGACTCCAGCAACTGTTTTGGGATCACATACGAGCTGTTCAGAATAAGTTCTGGTTCAGTCCCGATAATTTTAGCACCAAAAGTTATGGCAAACTCCGGAGCAGGGATACCAATTGGCATTCGTAGGGTTCTGCGCAAAGAATACATCAAATCCCCGTTATTCAAAGGGTTAGGAGAGGTACAATTCAGGACACCCTTTAGGGTTTTATTCTCAATCAGGAATTGAAGAATCCTGAAATAATCCTCCAAATGTATCCAACTAAATATCTGGTTCCCTGTAGCCTGCTTTCCCCCAAGTCCAAGTCGACCCAACAAAACCAACGGGAGTAACGCTCCACCTTTTCTGCCCAACACCACCGAAGTACGTAAAGCAACTTTCCTTGTTTCGGGCAGCTTAAATCCAAAGAACGCTTTCTCCCATTGCCTGACCACATCAGCCAGGAAATCGTTACCCAGATCCGTTTCATCTTCAGTCATGGCATGATCAAAAGAAGGTTTGTAAATACCGCAGGCACTTCCGTTTATCCATAGTTTTGGAGGATTCCTGCAGGCTAATATCGCATTACCAATCCAAATAGTCGTATTAATTCTGGAATCAAGTATCTGTTTTTTGTTCTCTTCATTATGCATGCAATTAATTGATTTTCCAGACAGGTTTATAACCAGTTCAGCATCTTCAAACGATTCGGTCAGATCAATAGGCTTCCAGGAGATATGATTCGGATCACGTGAAACAATCAGGACATGATAACCGGTTTCCTCGAAACGTTTTACCAGATAACTGCCGATGAATCCGGTACCACCAGCAATGACAACTTTTTTCATTTAGAATTGATTTAATTGGATACGAATCTATAACAATAAATTAAAAACTAATGTTTTAATGAATTCAAATAAAACAAAAAAACTCTTCTGCAAATACATGCAGAAGAGTTTTTGTTTTATTATGATAAATGAAATACTATTCGTGTGCTCCCATTTTCAACATACTTACTTCACGTTCACTAAGGAAACGATATTTACCTC
>Ga0302285_10001833_pt1 | contig 11848 bp, 10 predicted proteins | sample III_Fen_E2_2_FD_200455 | JGI IMG/M metagenome (GOLD analysis project Ga0302285, IMG submission 200455) | Peat permafrost microbial communities from Stordalen Mire near Abisko, Sweden - III_Fen_E2_2 | ecosystem: Environmental > Terrestrial > Soil > Wetlands > Permafrost | place: Sweden: Abisko...
CTTAGCCTGTTACTTCTTAGCATTTTTGAACCCCCTTATAACAGCATTAACCATAAATAAGTTACGCTGAACATCTGCGTAATTAAAATAGACATAAGCGGCATTAAAAGTGACATGATCATTTAAATCATAAGCTACGTAAGGCGAGAAACTCCACACAAAGCTCGTTTGGTTAGGTGCCATTGAAATTTGGCAACCTGCAAATCCTTTTAACCCATATCTTAGTTTCTTGGTTTTGCCTTCAGTTTTGATATTAACAGTGTTTGCCGTGAAGAAACTCGGACTAAAGTAACCACCAAAAATTTCTCCGGCAGCATTCGGAATATTCAGCAAATTCTCCTTATAGCTCGCATTATAGGAAACAACATCCAAATTCACAGCTTTAATGAATTTATTTTCAGGATTATTATAGATAATTTTTCCGACCCCTACCAATGCTTCAGCATAAGGGTTTGTGTCCAAATTTTGGCCGGTCATAAGTCCGACACCTGTGCGTCCGAAGGAATAAAGGTTTTTGGGGAGCTTGGCGTCATACTCAAGATAGAGCTTATTATCAGCAACTCTGCCTGTAAAAACACCATCTAAGGGAAACCCAACAGCCGAAAGGTAGGACTGTTCCACATTGTTTCTTCTGACTCCCAATTTTAAGTTGAACTTATCATTGAAATAATATTTAAGCCAGCTATCAGTAATAAGCATACCATCGCCGAACTCGAAAATTTTGGCTCCGAAATCGGCACGAAACTCTACTTTTTCCTTTGGCCTACCACGAACTCCACCCCTGAGTTCGTTTGTCACATTATATAGATGCCCAAAATCAAGTAGTCCTGAACCGTATACGTAAATATTATATTCACTAAAAACAGTCAGATTGTTGTCAATATTTTTGGAGACATTTATCCCAAACTTATTTGAGTTCAACTTAAAGTTTTCGGCTAGGGTTTGAATTAAAAACGAGTAACTTGGGGTTATGGTAATTGCATCGTCTCGTTTTAATTTGTACCTCAAAGTATCAGCATCTTTGTTAACCACCCCGCTTAAAGCTTTTTTAGAATCCGATAACATCTCCATATCATAGTAAGTTTGAGCTCGTGTTAAACCTACTTCATCCTTTTTTTCTTTATCATCGATTTTATTCAACTCGTCCAGAGCTCTTAATTTCTCATCATTTCCAAGACACGAATAGACGACTCCCATTTTTGCACTGCTGTAGGTCGGGTCTTTTACCAAAATCTGATTGAAATAGTTTTTTGCTTCTTGAAAATTTCTTTTCTGGATTTCTACATATCCGAGCCCCATTTTTGCACAAACGCTATCTTTATTTTTCATGAGCATTTTTTTAAAAACCTTCTCAGCCCTCGCCAACTTCTCCTGCTCTATGGAACTTTCGCCGAGCTGTTGCATTGAATGATTACTTTCAATTCCAAATGGCATAATTTGTTCAAAATAAAGTTTTGTTAAAGGGTATGGTTTATCTAAAATTGACATATCACCTAATACCCTGTAGCCTATTGGGGGTTCTTCCATATTTTGTTCTTCCGTTGCTTGGCAATCAGCTTCCTGATTGCTATCCTTATTTTTGAAAAACAATGCCTCCGAAGAACAAGGGGTAATTAAAAAATAAATCAATAATAATATCGGTAAAAAACGCCTCATGTTTACTCCATAGAATGCATAAATTAGGTTATTAAATAAGTTTAGGAAAAAACAGCAATAAATCAATTCCACAATGAGTTATCATTTGAAAAAAGATTATAAATTAATACCAAGTTTGACACTTCCAACCTTTTTATATAAAATAATCTTAAGGGCACCTCTAGAGTTGATAACAAAGAATTAAGGATTTATCATAAATGAATAAAATTTTAATAACAGGCGGTGCGGGATTTATTGGTTCAAATTTGTGCGATTTACTCATAGACAAAGGCTACGAGGTAATTGTTGTAGACAATATGTCTTCCGGCAGCGATTATAATCTAAATAAAAAAGCGAAATTTTATAATCTTGATATAAATTCAAATGAATTAGAAAAGGTTTTCACCGAAAATAAGATTGACTATGTGTTTCACTTTGCGGCACAGGCCAGCGTTAGTGTTTCAACAAAAGATCCGGTTGGGGATGCAAAAGAAAATATCATAGGAAGCGTAAACCTTCTGATTTTTTGCAAGAAGTACGGAATAAAAAAAATTATCGTCTCTTCTACAGCTGCAGTATACGGCATCCCCGAGAACTTACCGGTTAGCGAGTCTCATAACACTACCTGCCTTTCTTTTTATGGGCTTTCTAAGTTAACAATGGAAAAATACATAGAACTTTTTGGAGTGGATTATATTATTTTCAGATTTGCAAACGTATACGGGCCGAGACAATCGGCACATGGCGAAGCCGGTGTTGTTGCGATTTTTGCAGATAAAATGAAAAACAACGAAGAAATCACCATACACGGCGATGGAATACAAACGAGAGATTTTGTACACGTCTCAGATATCGCCTTAGCCTGTTTAGCGACTATAAAAAGTGATGTCAAAGGCGAGATTATAAATGTTTCAACAAACAAAGCTATTTCTGTTAACAAATTATTTGAATTAATGGCACAAAAATATGGCTATCAAAAACCACCTAAACATACAGAAGAACGCCTTGGGGATATCAAACACAGCATTCTTGACAACAAAAAATGTGAAAAATTACTGGGTATTTTGCCAAAAACTTCTATCCAAGACGGGCTGAATAGCCTAATTCTTTAAACCTAATGCCTTAATTTTTTCTTTAAAATATTGAACAATTTTGTCTTCCAGATAGCTTATTAAAGTGATTTTCTTATCCGTTTCCCCTCGCAAATAAGCGTGACCGCCGTATTTAAGTCTTGCTTTATCTCTTTGGATTATCTTAACTTGAGAATTAAACTTAACAAATGGTTTTCCATGAACCGGATGTATGTAGTAATTACTAAGAATTTTATAAGGTCTGGTTTGAATATATTTATTAAAAACACTTTCGTCATGGAATTTTGGAATAATATTATTTCTCAAATCATCGTCCATCATTTTTTCACAAACATTCAATAACTCTAAAAACTCCTTTGTTCTTCCGCCCAAAATTCCAGCATGGAAGTATTGTTTGCCTTCGCCATAAGGTATATAAGAGGTTGATTTGGGATTTCTTTCATATTCAAATTCATAATTTGATTTCATACGTTTATTTCCCGAGTGAAGCGGAGCAACAATAAAACCGTCCTTTTCTGTCGGCAAAAATTCTTCTTTTGTAACATTTCTGACAAATTGCATATTACCGTTAAAGAAAAACACATAGTCGTAATCTTTCAATTGCTCTTTAATTTTATTCAAAATTTTATAACGAAGGCAGGTAATCAAAGGCCATCCAAGGTTTTCTTGCTGCACAATCGTAATCTTGTCGTCTGATTTAAAATCTTCGCTATCGGTAAAGAAAAAATAATGCTTTTGGGCTTCTGTTATAAAATTTTTCTCGCAAGAATTAAAAAATTCATCCCAAAAAATTGTATAATGCCCGGTCCCGACGTATAAAATTGCTATTTTCATATAGAACCCTTCGTAAATAATATTTTAAAATACAAGAAATCTTTTTTACATTTTTTTAGTGCTAATTTGTAGAAATCATGATTAAATTGATATTCACAATTTAAAAATTTAGATGTTTTTATATTTTCTTTGACTTTGGCTGCAAATTCAATTAGTCCCAAAAGCTCTTTTGATGTAATTTTTTGATTGTTCTTTATTTTTTCAATCATAGCAATAACGTCTTTATCCTCAATATTAAAAAAATTAGACTGAGCTTCAATCATCGCTTTTTGAGCATTTATGCTAACCATTTTACCGTCAGTTTTAGAAATATTGCCTGTGTGCCAGCGATAATCCACTAAAACCTCGGGGATATTTGCAAAAGAAGTTTTATCAACCAATGAAAGCCAAAACGCGTAGTCTTCGGCACTGTTATAACTTTCATCATATTTTAAATTATATTTTTCAATTAAAGCATACCTTATCATCGCTGTGGAATTACCGATTGCTGAACATTCAAACAATAATTGTTTTTTTATCGCTGAATCATCAGACGGATAATCGACAACCCCTCTGTCTGGAAATATTTGAAACCAACTGCCAAGAACGCCGACTTCGGGATTTTTATCAAAAAAATCAACCTGTTTTTCAAATCTATCCGAATTTGCCACATCATCTGAATCCATAAACGCAATTAATTCAGCCTTTGCAAGTTCTAAAAGCTTATTTCTTGTTTTAGGCAACCCTAAGTTTTTTTCATTAATAAAATATTTAATTCTATCATCTTTGTACGACAAAATAACTTCTTGTGCATTGTTTGTCGAGCCGTCATTTACGATAATTAAATCAAAATCTGAGTAAGTTTGATTAAGAATACTTTCTATTGCCTCTCGCAAGTAGGCTTCTTGTGTGTTATAAACGGGCATAAGTACGTTGATTTTACGATTAGACAAAAAATATCCTTTCAAAACTTGGGCTCAAAACAATACTATAATTTAAACTCATTGAAGTCAACCTCTTTCACATCTTTTTTTGTTGAGGGTGCTGAAAAATTCTGATTTTTCCGTATCTTCATGATAAAATTTAAAAATGGAAATAATAATCACACAACTTATTGGCGGACTAGGAAACCAATTTTTCCAGTATGCGATTGCAAGAGCAATCGCCATAAACAACAGCCTTGAATTAAAATTTGACACAAGTGAATTTGAAGAATACAAGATAAGAAATTATGAACTTGACAATTTTAATATTCAAGAAAGTTTTGCCACTCAGGAGCAAATTAATCAGCTAAAGCAAAAAAAAATCTTCAAAAAAACATATTTAAAAGAAAAAAAAGGGAAATTTAAACCCGAAGTTTTAAAAATAAAAAACTCAGCTTATCTACAGGGTTATTGGCAAAGTGAAAAATATTTCAAAAATATTGAAAACATTATAAGAAAAGATTTTACATTTAAAAACCTAGATTTTATTAAAAATCATACCTTTCTAGATGAAATAAAAAAAACTAATTCAATAAGCGTTAGTTTTCGCTGCCAAGATTATATAAAAAATCCGGAAACCGCAAAAATCCATAATGTCTGCACCATGAAATACTATAAAAATGCAATCGAATATATGAAAAAAACTGTTGAAAACCCTATTTTTTATATATTTTCGGACGATATAGACTGGGTAAAAGAACATTTCAAAACAGATGAATCTGTATTTTTTGTCGATACTGCCAATTGGCAAGAAGATTTATATTTTATGCAAAACTGTAAACATAACATTGTAGCTAATTCCAGTTTTTCTTGGTGGGCCGCTTGGCTTAATCAAAATCCTAAAAAAATAGTTGTTGCACCAAACAAATGGTTTTCTGATGTTTCAAAAATTAATTACAAAAGTGTTGTGCCCGACAATTGGGTGAAAATCAAAGTTTAATATTTAAAAGAGGCCGCTGGAGAATGGTCAAAATTCGATTTTCCCACTCTCCAGCGGTCGACATATCAAAAGTTAGCAAATGCACGGCAACGGGTCAGTTGGCGGGCTTTTGCGAAACTAGACGTTGGAGACGCTCTGCCGAGTCAAAATGTACCAAATGTACATTTTGAAGAGAGGTAACAAGTCAAATTAACGTTTTTAATCCTTTTTGACTTGTGCCTCAGTCTCATTTATGGTAGAATAAAAAATAAAATAAAGGGTTTAATATGAAAGTAGTAATTTTAGCAGGTGGATTAGGAACAAGATTGAGCGAGGAAACTGATTTGAAACCAAAACCAATGGTTGAAATCGGCGGACGTCCTATTTTGTGGCACATAATGAAAACTTATTCTCATTTTGGGTTTAACGATTTTGTAATTTTAACAGGTTACAAATCCCACATGATAAAGGATTATTTTATAAATTACTATGCGAGGTATTCCGATATTACCGTTGATATGAACAACAACTCGGTTGAAATTCATCAACACCGAAATGAACCTTGGAAAGTGACAATGCTATACACAGGAAAAGACACAATGACGGGCGGAAGAATTAAAAAAGCACAGGAATACATTGGAGACGAAACTTTTATGCTGACCTACGGCGACGGCGTTTCTGACGTTAATATTGCTAAATTAATTGATTTCCATAAAAAATCAGGGAAACTGGCTACCCTGACCACAATTCAACCATCAGGAAAATTTGGAGCTATAAATATTGAAAAAGATGGAAGGATTTCATCTTTTATGGAAAAACCTAAGGGCGACGGAGCCTGGATTAACGGCGGTTTTTTCGTTTTAGAACCTAAAATTTTTGATTATATAAGCCAAGAAGACAATGTAATTTGGGAACGTGAGCCACTTGAAAACTTGGCAAAAGACGGCCAGTTGAGTGCTTTCAAACATGAAGGTTTTTGGCACGCAATGGACACTTTACGCGACAAAACAGAATTGACTGATATGTGGATTAACCAAAAAGCACCATGGGCCTTTTGGTTGAAAGATTAAAAGCAGGTTGCATATTACTGCGTTAATACAAGGAACAAAATGAAACAAAAATTAGCAAAAATAGTTAGAAAAGGAATAAAAGCCTGGTCGAGAATATATTATAAACTTGCAGAACCTGACAAAAAAAGAGGGGCATACGTTTCCGTATCTGGAAAAGTTTTAGGCGAAAATGAATTATGCAATATGATTGACGCCTCTTTGGATATGTGGCTTACAACAGGAAGATTTAATGATGAATTTGAAAAAAAATTCGCTAAATTTTTAGGCTCAAAATACGTATTGACAACCACTTCGGGCTCATCTGCCAATCTGCTTGCAATGACGGCTTTAACGTCTCACAAGCTGGGAGAAAGGGCTATTAGAAAGGGAGACGAAGTTATCACGGTTGCCGCAGGGTTTCCAACCACAGTAAATCCGATTGTACAAAATGGATTGATTCCTGTTTTTGTTGATGTTGAACTTGGAAATTACAATATTAATCTTCAACAAATAGAGGAAGCCTTAACTCCAAAAACAAAGGCAATCTTTGTCGCACACACGTTGGGAAACGTTTTTGAACTGGATAAAATAGCTGAACTTTGTGCAAAACATAATTTATGGCTAATTGAGGACAGTTGCGATGCTTTAGGTGCAAAATTCGACAACAAATATGTTGGAACCTTCGGCCACATCGGAACATTCAGTTTTTATCCCGCACACCACATAACTATGGGTGAGGGCGGAGCTTTGTGCACAAATGACTCTAATTTATACCGCATTATAATGTCGTTTAGAGATTGGGGACGAGATTGCTGGTGTCCGCCGGGAAAAGACGATTCCTGCAAACAGCGTTTTAACATGCAGATGGGCAATTTACCGCACGGCTACGACCACAAATACACATATTCACACCTTGGATACAATTTAAAAATATCTGACTGGCAGGCGGCTTGTGGGTTGGCTCAATTAGATAGAATTGAAGGATTTATCGCGAAAAGAAATGAAAACTTTGATTATTTATATAAAAATTTAAAAGAATTTGAAAACTATTTAATGCTTCCAACATTGGGCGAAAAGGTTACACCGTCATGGTTTGGGTTTACTCTAACGGTAAAAGACGAAGCCCCCTTTAAAAAAATTGATTTAGTAAAATTCTTAGAAGAAAATAAAATCGGAACAAGACAACTTTTTGCCGGAAACCTACTTAGACAGCCAGCATACGTTGAGAACGAAATTCAACTTCGCATAAAAAATACCGAACTGTTAAATTCAAAGCATCTTACTGAAGACCATTATAAAATGTTGCCAAATACCGACATCGTAATGAATTCGACCTTCTGGATTGGAGTTTGGCCGGGGCTAGAAAAACACCAACTTGATTATATGATTGAAAAAATCAGAGAATTTGTAAAAACTAAGGGATAATATGAAGGCATCAGATTTTATTGTTGAAAAAATACTAGAGGCAGGTACAGACAAAGTATTTGGATATATTGGCGGAATGATTACGCATATAGCAGATAGTCTTTTTCAAAATAAAGATATCGAGATGATAAATTCTATCCACGAACAAGGTGCAGGTTTCATGGCTGAAGGTTATGCCAGAAACACGAGTAAAATTGGGGTTGCGATTTCAACATCCGGGCCGGGAGCAACAAATCTTTTGACTCCTGTTGCCAGCTGTTACTACGACTCAACACCTGCTTTATTTATAACGGGGCAAGTTAATACCGATGAGTATAAATTTTTTCCTAAGATTAGACAATGCGGGTTTCAAGAAACCAATATTGTCGATATGGCAAAACCTGTTACAAAATATGCAGTAATGATTAAATCCGTTGAAGATTTGCGATATGAATTGGAAAAATGTTTATATCTCACACAAGAAGGAAGAAAAGGGCCCGTTTTATTGGATATTCCAATGAATATTCAAAGAGCAGATGTGGATTTTTCAAAAATGAAATCATTTTTTGAAGAAATTGAAAACTTACCTTGCCAGATAAACATTCAGGAGCTAACTGACCTGATCAACGCGTCGAAACGCCCTGTAGTACTAGTGGGTGGCGGAGTAAGATTATCTAAAGCAACAAATGAGTTAAAAGTTTTTTTAACAAAAACAAATTTGCCGGTTGTTCACTCATTGATGGGATTGGACGCAACATCTTCGGATTATAAATACAATTTAGGACTAATAGGAGCGTATGGAAATAGGTACGGAAATTTCACTTTGGCAAATTCTGACTTAATTTTAACTTTAGGTTCCAGGCTAGACTTGAGACAAATTGGTGCAAATTCTACAACTTTTGCAAGAAGTGCCAAAATTATTCAAGTTGATATTGATGAAAATGAATTAAATTGCGACAACCTAGAAAAAATCATAATAAAATCAGATGTCAAAAACTTTCTAAACAAATTAAATAATGAAAAATTCGATATAAAAATATCAGAATGGCAAAATAAAATTTTAGAATGGAAAAATGAGTATCCTTCGATCAAAACCCTAGAAGGCAGTACTTTGTTGCCAAACGAGATTATTTCTAAAATATTTTATAATCTAAAAAACACAGATACAATCTCCGTTGATGTTGGACAACATCAAATGTGGGCGGCTCAATCAGCACATATAAAAGAAGGCCAAAGACTATTCTTTTCAGGGGGGTTAGGTTCTATGGGCTTTTCATTGCCTTGTGCGATTGGTGCAAGTGTAGAAGGCCGAAGAGCCATAGTAATTTCAGGTGATGGCGGATTCCAGATGAATATTCAAGAATTGGAAGTAATCAAAAGAAGAAATTTGCCGGTAAAAATCATTGTCTTAAATAATCAAAGTCTTGGAATGGTAAGACAGTTTCAAGAACTTTATTTTGAAGGCCGATTACAATCAACGGTCGAAGACTATTCAGCACCGGATTTTGCTAAAATCGCCAACGCATACGGCCTCAAAGCTCAAAATATAAATGCTAATGAATTAAATGATAAAACATTAAATCTCTTTTTCGCTGATAATGAACCTGGCCTTTTAAATATTTATCTTGAGCAAAAAACTGACTTGCAACCCAAAGTGATTTTTGAACAACCTATTGAAAATATGCACCCATTCATTGATAAGGAAAAACTTTCAAAAATTATGCTAATTAACGGCCTTGAAGAAAATTTAACTGACTAAAAACATCCTTAAGACCCTCTTCGTAAGGAGTAAACCTAAAATCATTGATTTCATTCAATAATTTTGAATTGTCTCCTGTATATTCTTTATTAAAACCTTGTTCTTTAATTATAATTTCTGATTTAAAATCACTGATTTTATTCACTATTTGAGCGATTTCAAACAGAGAAATACTTTGAGTCGGTGTGATATTTATAAATTTTTCGCTCGGCTTTTTTTGAATGAAAATTTCAATAATTTTACACAAATCTTCAATATACAAATAATCAAATACCACGTTTTTGTTTATTGTTATAGGCTGTTTTCTAAGGTTTTTTGATATTGCATTTGTCGGGAAACGGCTTTCCTTTTCATTTTTTCCGTAAACCCCAAAAAGTCTTATGTTTAAAATATTATCGTATTTTTCTATTTCTTTTGAAATTACATACTTTGAATACCCGTAAGGGTCGGTTGGGATTGAACGGCCAAAATCGCTTTCTTTTATTTTATTCAAATTTTGTTTTTTATCGTATTCTGCACCAGAGCCGAAGTTAATCATGTACTGTTTTGAACTCAAAATTTTAGCCAAATTATTAAACATTAAAATGTTTTTATCGGCAACCTCCTGCACGGTTGCGTCATTTGAAATTATTGCACCGTTTGCTGCACAGTGGAGTACAAAATCAATGTTATTTTGCTTGAAATATTTTTCCACGGATATTTCGTCAAGCAAATTAAGTTCAAAACTTCTTGGTGAAAGTACATTGAATTTTTCCTCAAAATACCCTCGCAAATTACTTCCAATGAACCCGCCCGAGCCCGTTATTAAAATATTTTTTTTATTTTCTTCAACCACCAAAACATTCCTTGTGTTTCAGCAGTCAATCCCCCTGCTGTATTGACATTTTATCACGAATACAAAATTTTTTTACAAACAGAGCTCGTAAAATTAGAAATCAACTCAAAAATTTTAAACACTTCAAATTTTCTTATTACGCCACTTTCGGCAGCCTTTATTTTAAACTCTTTAAACTTCATTTTTGATTTAACACTTTGCATCCAATGGTACCCAAGTCTTAATTGAGAATGCACAAAAGAATTGTAAATAATTCCATATTTATCAACCCAACCATCGCCTAAAATTCCTTTATAACAATTCATCAAGGCAAACCATTCGACGGCATAAGGCCCTGTTTCAGTTGTACCTGTATCTTGACCAGGGTGAAGCCTATATCTTATATAAGGGTCTTTTAAGATTATTGTTTTGCCATGACTTGCTATATCAAGCATAAACGGCCTATCCCACATTTTCCCGTAAATATCACTTTTAAATTCGTGATTTTTTAATTGTTCTGATTTATAAATGGTAGATGCAAAGTTATGAGTAACAAGTCCAAACATTACAGCGGCAAAACCCTTAACATCAGCAATATAAACACCAGTACCGGCATTTTTTGAGAATTTTTCCCAGTTAGTTGAATCAGGATTTTCGAGTGCTGTATAAGTACAAGATGCCATCACCGCATCGGGATTTTGCCTTAATAAATCCATTGCATTTTTAATGTATTCAGGGTGCATTAAGTCGTCATCGTGAAAAAGCATTGCCCATTCTTTTTTTGCCATTAACCTTGCACGATTAAGATTATTTGTTCCGCCAATATTTTCTTCAAAAGATTTGAAGATTATGTTTCTTGTCGGATACTGCTTTTTTATTTCTTCGACAACTTCTTTTGTGTTGTCAGAGCTTGCATTGTCAACAATTATTATGTCAAAACCTTTTGCTGATTGGTCACAAATACTAACAAGCGTTTCTTTAAACATCTCGGCTCTGTTGCATGTAGTTATAAAAACTTCCAAATTATCGTACACTTTGTTCCTTTTGGTTTTTTACAAGTTCAGCCAAAAAATTTGCATATCCTTTAAATGAATATTTTTGACCCTCATCTGAATTCAAAAAATCACGCCCGTTTTTAATATATTGCTGAGCCTCAGCAGGAGAAAGATTATTCATAAAATCAAAAAGCTCCTCGTTAGTTTTAAAATCCCTAACATCGATAAAACATTTTTTAGGAATAAATTCTTCGACATCCGGAGCCCCCAAATACACTGGAATTGAACCAGCGACAAAACTATGAATGATTTTTTCTGTGATATAGCCATTGTAGCGTAAGTTTTCAATGCAAAGATTGAATTTACAGCCTGCAATTGCCTCAAAT
>Ga0302285_10001835_pt1 | contig 11842 bp, 8 predicted proteins | sample III_Fen_E2_2_FD_200455 | JGI IMG/M metagenome (GOLD analysis project Ga0302285, IMG submission 200455) | Peat permafrost microbial communities from Stordalen Mire near Abisko, Sweden - III_Fen_E2_2 | ecosystem: Environmental > Terrestrial > Soil > Wetlands > Permafrost | place: Sweden: Abisko...
GATTTTGGAACTGTATCATTATCGTTGTTTGATAATCAAATCAGCGATGTTAACAAAGTCAAAGATTTACTTAGCAAACTGCCTTCTTTAAAGGTGATCTTCTTGAACTACAATCCTGTCAGTGAAGGCGAAAGTGGTGTTGAACTACAAAAGATGATCGAAGAATAATTCAAGAATATTGAAATGTTGAATTCGAAATTCACTGCAAATTGTGGAGAATTCGGCTTGAAATTCGCAAATTATAAGTACAATGTTGAAAAAGCCAACCTCATGAGATCTGATGCGATTAAGCAAATTGATTTATAAAAGAAAGGAATTCTCAATATTTCTGATTTCAGCGTGTTCTAGAAATTTAAGAACCTAAAGAGCATTGATTTAAGAAATACTACTATCGAGTCAGAAGAAGAAATCGAGAAATTACTGTCTCTTCTCAAGAACTGCAAGGGATTGGTGAATCTTAAGGTCGATTGGAGCACTGAACTCAAGTTGTGGAAGATCCAAACTCAATCAGGAGAACTCACAAAAGCCTGCCCTACTCTTGAAAGTCTTAACGAACGATAATTCAGTTATGGAGAGCCAAAAGCAAATGAACCTGAAATTAGATTTATCTGCTAAAATATCTGGAAAATCGCAGGCAATTACAGACTCGTCAGTGAAACATAAATGGATGAAACATCCTATTGGTACCTCAATGATTTGCCAGGGATTGCGATTCAGCATTCCGATAAACCTAATACAAAGTTAATTCCGTTTTTGTATGCACCACACTTTAAACTTGAAGATGCAAGGGCCTACTCAGTGATGTGGGCTGAGACAGATATTGCAGAAAATTAACAGTTGAGCAGGGATTATCTAAGTGGATTTACTGAAGAATCTCATCGAGCATCTAGATTAGCTGGATGGTTTAAGGTATCAGAGGCGAAATACACTAAAATAAACCAACAATATCAAAACAAATTACAGCAACAAACTGTGCTCGGAAAACATTTCTTGCATAATTTCGTAAGCAAACCAGCTAAATTCATTGGACTAAACGATTCCCTGCCCAATAAAAGACCACTAAATGTAATTACAGATAACTCCTTAGTCACAGAATTCTTAACAGCGAGTGAATTCCATCTTTGCAAGACTCTGGAGGAAGCTGATGTGATATTCTTGACTCATTGCTTTGAGGAAACAATTCGAGATCATTATCTTTAGAAATTCTGTAATCAATTCCCTGAAGAATGTAGAATCGTTTAGAAGCATCATTTAGCTGATACTGTGCTGTCTGTGCTTGGTCAAGTTGATTGGTTGCAGCCAACGTTCAATTTGAAAACACAAATGGATGAGTTTGTCGGAGAATACAAGAAAAGAGAAAGAACTTACGAAAACAATGTTTGGATTGTTAAAGCATTCAATCTAGCAAGAAGTGTCGATATGATCGTCACTGATAATCTAACTCAAATCATCAGATAAACTGAGCCCTTACCCAGAATCGCCTAGAAATATATCACCAATCCAGTTACGATTTACAACAAAAAGATCGATCTCAGATATATCATCGCAGTTAGATCACTGGAACCGCTTGATGTCTTCCTTTATAAGGTATTCTGGATTAGAACATCGAACAATGATTTCTCAAATGACTACAGATCAAGAGATGTTTATGAAACCCATTTCACTGTCATGAATTATGGCAAGAAACTACATCAAATTCATTTTGATGAGTTTATTCAAGAATTCGAAAAGGAATATCCTGAAACTAAATGGGCGACTGTACATGAAAAAATCAAGCAGCTTGTCAGGGAGTTGTTTACTGCAGTCACTGAGAAGTACCCTGGAATGGCTCATCCTAATTGCAGAGGAGTCTACGGGATGGACGTAATGATAGAAGCAGGAGTCTTCCAGCCTAAATTGCTTGAGCTCACTTTTTCACCAGATTGTGAGAGAGCTTGCAAGTACCATCCTACATTCTACAACGATATGTTCTAACTGCTCTTCCTGAACGATAAGGAGCATCCGAACTATGAAGCACTTTTCTAAAATAAGTAATTATTTTGATAAAGAAAAACAAGCAATTATGGTTTAGGAAGATAGCTAGGAAACCAAATAGATGTTTTATTGTACGTTATTTTGATTGTTTTGTAAAGTAATTCAACATATTTCACAAAAAAGAATTTTAAAAATAAATTAAATTGCATGAATAAAACAAACAAGAATAGATAAATTTTCTTCTATTTTCAGTTGGGAAATTGGGGGAGAGTGAGAAGGCACATCATAAAAGTTAATTTAAATTTCAAAGTCACTCAAATTTATCTACCCTTTGAGGTTATTAATAGATTTGGAGTAAAATGTGTGAAGTTTGTTTGATGAAGCTTCTCCCCAAAGCCAATCATTTATGGATAAGGATTGTGTTATTAATAGGGCTCATAAAACAAGACATGGTGAAAATGCTTTAAAAGATAAAGAAAAAACAGCAAAATCTAATTCATCTAAGGGTTTTTAGTTACAATTATTTTCATTTTATTTGTTGAAAGATAATAGTTAAAATGAAAATCTACTATAAAAGGTTGGTTCGAACTTGTTGTTTAGTGTGTTTAGAACTTGAAAAAGGGAAGTATTGTTTCAATTAATTAAAGAAATTAATGAATCTAAAGTAAATGGAATTTGGTTTAATCGCAAATTAGCAACTATGAAATAATAAAGGTTTAAAAATAGCCTTAAAGAAAAAAAGAACTGATGAAATTTTGGATTATTATTGCTATTTTAGAAGGGTCTGTCTCTTTGATGAAAGGGCTTTCTAAGAATATGTGAATAGACAGAGAGAGGAAGATGTTTTGTAAGCTAGAAAAGACAAAGAAATTAAACAAAAAATATTAGTGAAACAATTATCATTATTCCTTTCAAATAAAACCTACAAGAGTAAACTCACTAGAATAAAAAGCTGCTGCTGTTACTACACTAGCTCAATCCTCTAAATGAATTCTGGAGATGATTTCTTCGCACTGTCTAAAACTCCGAATAGTCCATAGCAAAAAGATAATCAAAATGGTGTTTTGATGTCCTAACCTGCTAGCGAACGATAGTCTATGTTAGATCAAAAAATCAAATAATTCGTGCACACTCTTCGGAAAGATCAAGAAGAATCAGGAGGGCTAATAAACAATCAGAATGCAGTTAAGATGAATGCTGAGAATGAATCTATGAATTATGGAGGGATTACCTCTTAGCATTAGCTTGTATCTCCTGTTCATAGTTAGATTAAAGTTAAATTACCAGATGCAGATGGTCTAGAGAATAACAGAAGGGAGAGTCATATTACTCTTAATCATTAGCCTTCGAGTGAAACAATCAAAGAATCTGTGAAGAATGAGTCGCATGTTCAAACTAATCCCTACAGGACGAGTAAAACTTTGGGAGCAAGCGAAAAGATCTCAGGTTTGGGTTTATTTTAATCTCCTCCTGACAAACCTTTTGGAAGTAAATTACAGAAGATTAAAGGGCTCAATTAAGTATCACCAATGCCATTCTCTTTAAGGAATCAAGTTACTAGTTAAGAAAACAATCTTGAATCGAATCTCAGTAAGATGGTAAAGCTTGTGAAAATTAAGAAAAAAATAGGAGAAATGAAGAGAAATGTACTGCGTAACGGATTGATAAAATAATTCATTTCTAAAGCTGGAAATCCTTTCAATCAAGTGCTAAATGACCTAGTTAGTAATTTGCCTAATGACAAAAATGATATGGGCACATGCTGGTCTCTTGGTGGATTCTTGATGAGTATTTTTTGCTTGAATTCAGTGCTGGCTTTGCTGAAAAAAATACCAACAATCGAGCCTTCAAGTAAATTTAAGCTCGTTTGGGATCTTATCGTTGGAACTTCTTTTATGATATTCTTCTTCTTTATCCCTGTGCACATAGCAATAAACTAGCCAATTCAAGATTTAGTCACAGCTTAGCTTGGCTATGTATTGAATTGCATCATGGGAGTTGATATCATTTTCTCAATGACTACCGGGTATTTTGAAAAGGGAGTTAATACTTCTGACAAAAAAAAGATCTTACTTTTTTATATTAAAAATTACTTCTGGAGTGACATCATCTCGTAAATTCCTCTCTTAGTGAGTGAACTTGGGAGTTCGGATTCGTAGTATGAGAAGATCTTCGTCATGTGCTTCTTTGTGAAAATTAGGAATTTCTAGAAAATCTTCCGAAAATTTGAAGAATCTTTCCATCTCTCACCGAGAGTTTCCAACATTATCTCGCTAATCAAATTACTGCTAATAATTCTATTCTTTTCTCATATCTTCGGTTGCCTATGGATCTATGTAGGAAACAATTAAGCTGATAGCGCTTCGACTTGGCTCAAAAAAATTAACCTCCAAGGTAAATTGTTTCTCCCCACAAAAAAAAGCAAAAAATAATTTGTTATATTTTTTTATCAGATGAAGATTGGAAGCAGCAATACATCGCAGCTTACTATTTCTCCACTGTGACTATGATCACCGTTGGATATGGAGACATCAATCCTATGAATAACTTGGAAAGAATGGTATCTGTTGGTACTATGCTTGTCTCTTGTATAATTTTCGCTTACACAATTAATTAAATCGGTACAATATTTTCTGATTTATTCTCGCAAGACCGTCAGCTCAAGGAATTCTTTTATATCATCAACGAATATATGGATAATAAGAACATAGGATTTTCACTGCAGTATAAAATCAGAGAATATCTTGATTTCTATTGGCGAGAGCAAGACTAGAATAAGAGTGAACTTGAGAAAAAGATTATTGATTCTTTGAGTGACTAACTCCGTGAAAAGCTTATGATTGAAGCAAATAGAATCGTTCTCAAAGATTCAGGGATATTTCATCATAATTTTAATTCTACTGTGATTCTCAAGATGATTCCGCTGATTTAAATGATTCACACAACACCAAATTAAATTATTTTCCAAGAAGGTCAGATAGATGACGACATGTTCATATACTTTGTAGAAAAAGGAGCAATCGAGATTTGTAGAGAATTCATCAGCGAAGATGGTTCAAAAATGTCTAAGATTATCTCTACGCTTGGACCAGGAAGCTGCTTTGGATCTTGGAGCTTCATTACAAACCAATAAAGAAGGGAAATGGCGAGGAGTTCAGAAGTAAAATTATTTAACATAATTGCATCTTAGTGAATTTTTTATCGTTTTTGTTATTTAGTTTTCGAAGTTGCTTTTGGTAAGAAGAAGTGATTTTCTAGAGCTTATTCAGGAGAATCCACAAGACGTAGAGAGATTCTGCTTCCTGAAAGACAGTATCCTCATGGAAAAGAATTTAGAATATCTAGAGATTCGATGTAAAGCATGTTTGAGTTATAACCACGAGATTTAGCACTGCCATTTCTTCCATTACTCGCCTGATAAATATGTGATAATAAAGCGAAATAATCTTAAAACTCAAAAGCAGAATCGAGATGAGACATTCACCAGAAAGTCTAGATTTGTTCAACTCAAACCGACTCTTAATATGGCAGATATTAAATCATCTGTAGAGTATTTTCGTTATTTAATAAAATTGAATTTATTTTAACATAAATATTTTTACCTTTTCATAGAACTTGCACTGGAAAGAAACCTAACAAGAAACGTTAGATCAATACAAATAAGAATATCTCTAGCATGAGCATCCTTACTCAGATGGGATAGAGTATCAAGACCCTTATTACTTCGAAGGATAATATGACTAAGGCTCTGAAGAATTCGATGAAGAAATGGGTGATGACTTCTATGATGACGACGAATAAGGATAAGATAATGAAGAGGAATAATTTGATGAAAATGAAGAAGATTCAGAAAATAATAATTCAAATAGGAAAAAATCTTCGTCAATAAGTTCTAGAAATAGTAAATAAAGCGCTTCAAGCTCGACGAAGCAACGAAGGAATAATAAATTTAAATAATAAAGAGATTCCGATGCTATCAAGGAAGAAGAAGAGAGGGAAGGTGAAATGTCCGCATCGAATATGAGAATTAAGAATTAACTTAACTTGAAAGCGGCAGATTTAAAGAGAATCAACAAGAAATCTGTATCAGTCTCAGAAGATGATAGTAATCAGATCTATTAATCAAAGGAAAATCCCCATAAACTAAATGAAATTGGGGCATAAGAGACCCATTCTATTAGAAAAAGTAACCTGGATTTCTCGAATTCCTTAGATGATAAAAATCACTTTTCTTCTTCCTCAGATAAACAAACTTCTTATTTTAAAGATAAAAAAATAAAGGAACACTAATAAGTATCATCCATTAACGATGAAATCACAAATACACATAAAACAACTAAAACTAAAGCTAAATCACCCTCGAACAATTCAGAACACCCTGCCCACTAACCCGCTTGGAATTAGCAATCTTATCAAGAAGACTATCTTACAGAACTTGAATAGAATAACCAAGGTATGTAAGAATAAGAGGAAGAGCAATCCCCATAAAAATTAACTCTTAAAATTCCCTCTAAAATATTGGATAGAAAGCAACAGCATTTCATTAAAGAATCATAACTTTCATAAGAGTATTACTCTCCTCAATTAATCACTTTTAATGCCAAAGAAAATTCAGATGAAGAACCTGACTACTAACCTGGTTTTATTAGCAGTCTACAAGGTGAAGATGAGTAATTGAACTTCCAATTTGAGAGTTTATAATGTATTGATGATTTTAATAGTGTCAACAATGATAAAAAACTTGCATCGTTATCAAAACCACCTCCTTAATTAAAACAACAAAAGGAACAAAAGGGTTCCTTAGCTGGTGTTTTATCACCTGGCAAATAGCAATCGTAATCGTCAATTGCAAGTAAAAGTGATAAAGACACAGAAAGATATCTTTTAAATAACAATTTAGTGGTTGCTCAAAATGCTACGAACAAAAAATCCTTCCCCGAATTAGAACTAAATGCTTAACGACTTTCACCTTCTGTTGATTACAGAGGATAACATGAAGAAAATAGAACTAGAAGAGCTTCTAATTTATCTAGTTTTAGTTAAAATAAGACTTAAGTTATTTCAAGTTTATCTGATACAATGTAGGTACCTTCATTTACGGAAAATGACAGAAAATAGGATTAATAATAGAGAAAAAAATCATCAATTTTAAGAAGAAGAGCGAAAAAAATGCAATCTGGATTAATTAACGAAGTTCTTTAGGAGAATGATAATCATCTCAAAACATAATAGATGCTACCATAACTTGGCTCGGTTATCTTGGACAGATCCAGTAACAGAGGTGATATTATTGACTTTTAGGCTCAAAATAGATAATTCAAAACACTTACATAACTTCCAATTAATGACATTCCAAAAGGAAAGAAAAAAAAGGGTATTTCCAATCCGGAATTAAAACTTTAATCGAATGCAGAAAACATAGTTTCACACGTATCTAAAAGCCATCCTATTTTAAGATCAAACTCTAGATCATAGTCTCTTTAGAACGATGGATTTAAGAGAATTAAACACTAATAGCTTCAAGATAATTAAGATTTTACATCAAAATATCAATAACAATAATTTTAGAATAGGCAACATTAAGTTAGAATAGCTAAAACTGAACAAACAACCACTCCAAAGCAGATACTTGAAAGGAAAAACTCTTCAGAGAGCATGAAATCAAATTCGTCTTAAGTAACGAAGAATCAAAATGCATCTTCACCTGCAGCAGAGGCGTCGATTAACTTAGGTATTCCTACGGCAAAACGAAAATCTAATTTTGCGTTAAACTTAAAGGACGATGCTTCTAAGAATATAGTTCAAAAGCACTCATCTATTCCAAGTAATCTGCTGCTAAAAGTCCCTGGAGATTAATAGATACTAGCAAATAATAATGAAAAACAAGGTAAAAATAAAGTATCCCTGAATTCGATAAATACAAGCATAAATCAAGCAAATCGAAGTGACAGTAATCATTCCTAGAATAATCTCAATAGAATTGATTAATCACCTACTTCAATAATAAGTCTGAAGTAACATTTTCTCAAACGGAATGGTCTTTCCATCGAGGAACCTCTTTCGGAACTCAGAAAATACAGTCTCGGAAATAAAAAAGATCCTATGGGGAAAAGAAATTCCTTGAGTATTTAGTCACCTGCGAATAACGTAAACAAATACAGTTCAGCACTTATTGCAAGAAGATCGTTCTCGAAGTTAGGTTCATTTGCTGCAGTTGATTCACTTAATTCCTAAAAATCAGTTGCCGATTAAACCAAAGCAAGCCCTAAGATGTAGCAATAATTATTCTCTGGACATAAAATGCAAATGAAAACATCTCTTGGAATATTTCAACCTTCTGCGTTTCAGGAAAGAAGCCCACTTGGACAAGAAGGATAAGGTCTGCTAGTTGCTCCTTAGATTCTGTTGAATAATACTAACAATATCAATAATAACAGTGCAAACAATAGTGCAAATAAGAATTTAATGTTATAATTAACTACTCCTTCTCAGACTTAAATTTAGCAACCTTCTCCAGCCGCAAATAATCAGACTTACAATAATCCGAATGCAGCTAGCAACAATGGCTTAAATATTGATGACATTGTAGACGAACCTATGAATAATTTTTTTTAGATTATGAATTTCGATGAGTTGAGGAATTACCCGTTTTATTTTCCGAAATCGAACAGCACGAAAGTCATCCACAAAGCGAATATTGTAATAAACAACAACTACATGAAGCTCATTAAACGCAAGAAGAATAAACTTGGAAATATCAAAAGGAACTTTAAATTTGAAGATATCATAAACTAATAGAGAAGACCTTCCCTGCTTTTAAAGAAACCTACACTTTCAAAGAAGCAGACCATGCATTTTTCAGAATATCCATCGCTCAGGAATATCTCCCCACCAATGTGATATTTGCGAAGTAATAGTAATCACAGATAAAGTTATCTTTTTATTTGAAATTTGTTATTTGTTGAACAAAGAATCTTGTAAATTACAACAAGTGTTAAATGTCTCTTCATCGAAAAATCATGCTCTAAACTACAAATACTAATAAATAAATCAGATATTTAAACGATCATTCTTTAACTTAATCTTCATTATCCTTATCATTGTTGATTTCTTCTTTTTCTTCTTCCTCTTCATCATCTTAACCTTCAATTATTTCTTCTTCTTCATCATCATCATTTTCTTCTACTTAAATGTCATGTTCTGTTGCATCTTTGATATCTTTAGAGATATCATTTTTGGCTCTCTCCTTAAATTATTCTTTGGTTTCTTTAATAACTTTGACTTCGATTTCTTAGTTCACTTGTTCTATTTCCTTTGCGTTAATATTATCCTCTCCGATTTTAGATTCTTTAATTCTGTTCTTGTTCATTTCTTCGTCTGGTCTGTAATCAGGAGGGAAATGGAAGTATGGAATGATTCCTCTCTGCCAATCCATAATCACGATCTTTGCTACGGTCAGCACATCCGGCTCACCTCCCTTAAATAAAATAAATAATTATTTAAAAAAAATTTCATTTTGAAAAGTTGATTCTTTATGTAAGTCTCTCTTTTTTACCTTTTTGAGTTTTCCTTTCTTGACAGCTAATTTCTCCAGGAAATCTTGATCATCTTCCCAATCATTGATGCCATATGTTTTCTTTATGTGTTCTGGTTGAGCTTTTTGCAAGATCACGTGTATGTAGAAAGTAGGTTCATCAATTTTTTCAACTCTGATGCAACCTTTGAGTACCACTTCAACATCATCTTTACCATCATGATAATACACAACTCCTGGGCAATCAATAAGGTAGATGCGCTTGGTAAGTGTGATATACTACCAGACTCTAGTTTCTCCTGGAATAGGCGCACTCTTGCAAACTTTTTTCTATTTCAAAGAGTTGATAATAGAAGATTTTCCAACATTAGGATATCCAATGAACCCAACACTTATGTGTTTCTTGTCTTTGTGCAAATTATCGAATTATCTCAACAGATTGATCAAAGATCCTTTTCCGAAGGGATTATTCAAAGAAGCATGGTATGCTAGTGTAGGATATTCTTTGTTGAGATATCTCAGCCATTTAGTCTACAAAATTGAAATGAATACTTTAAAAATATGGAATCTAGTTAAAGAAATTTTACTGTTAGCCATGTTGGAATGAGATCACATTTGTTCATAACGAAGACAAGATGTTTATATGGGCAGTTTTTCTTCATATGATCTTCAACATGTTTAGAGCGAGTTCCTAGTGGATTTCTGGCATCAATAATGTAAACGACGACATCAGAAGCATCGAGCACCTTGTAGAGCTCTTCCCAAATACGTCTAGATTATCCTGCTTCCATACGCTTATCTCTGCATTCGTTCTTGAACTCTACCATCTGTCTTGCACAAAATTACATTTGCTATATTAACATTAATCATATTTTTATTATTATTACCTAGTGTTTAGTTAAATCTTAATCTTTCTTCGGATCATATTTTTCATCATTCACCTCGACTTTCTCAAGTAACTCCTCATAAGAATAAGCACTCTGTTTGACTCTCTTTCGATTTGCTTTTGGGCCGAATGTTTCCTTTAAAAATACATTTTTTGCGTTAACTTTAGAACCCTCTAAAATCTAATAAATCTAAATATTTTTACTTCATATTTCTCAATATCAAGGATGTTCATTTTAGTTTCAGAGTTTGCATCAGTCAGAAGGGATACAGGCAATTTCTTCTTCTTGACAAGCATGTGTCTTGGGTCATTTGATCTCTAAGCCATTTCGACTCTGAACTTTTCTAAACTCTTCTGATCAATAGTTCGAACGGGTCCAAACCATTTTCTATCAGGTGCAATTCTTGATGGTTGATCGGGTTGCTTATTCATAGCTTCATAATCTGGCTTATCCTTATACATATTAAGTCTCTTGATGGAATTCTTAGTTCTGACATGAGTCCACTTTCCTTAGTCCATCCCAGGTAGTTTACGGTTAGGATTATCAGAATTCATAGATTTTGTTGGTTTTTTCTAATTAGTTGTCCATTTTTTTCTAAGCTTATCAACATGCTTCTCACTCTTTGACTCTTTTTTACCCATTTTCTGTTAAGAATGTCTTATCTTTTTGATGTCTTATTCTTATCTTAATTATCAACAGTATTTGATATCAAAATATATTTTGCTTTATATTTTTGATATCTTAATTTGACCAATCAATCATCTCTTGTATTCTTCAAATATATTTTTTGTTATATTCACAATTTATCTCATAAATAAATTCACCCTCTTTGCAGCACCTCTTTTTGACTTCTCAATTTGACAGTTTTAGCGAATTAATTAACTTCCATTCTAATTCATTCGATTCAGACAGAGGACACACATAAATAATAATAATAATCAAGGTAAAGATAATAATGGTTTATTTTAATATTTTTTTAACTTAAAATCATACTCTTATTTCTCGCTTGTTTCATATCAATTAAATCGTCATATTTTAGTTTATATTTGAAAATTGTGGATAAAAAAACTTAAAGGAAATGTTTTATCAATCTGTTCTCCTTTTTTTCCTATTGTACCTTTTCCTATCTTGCAGGTTTCTTATAATTTTGTTTGATAATCCGTTCTCAATCATTAAAACACAATATAAGAATATAACTTTGCAACAATAAAAATAATAAATATACCTTTTGCATTATCTTCTGGTTAATATGAGGATTACATTATATCAAAATATCTTGATATTGATTCATAAAAATAATAAAATGAGTAGATTTAATTGAAGCTTGGGAATATTATGATTTCTTAAACATCATTCCTCAACCAGTCACATAAAAGAACATTTTAGAAGATCATATTCTTCTCAATTATTGAAACAAAAACAACAAAAAATAGTTAAAAAGAAAGTA
>Ga0302285_10001837_pt1 | contig 11839 bp, 9 predicted proteins | sample III_Fen_E2_2_FD_200455 | JGI IMG/M metagenome (GOLD analysis project Ga0302285, IMG submission 200455) | Peat permafrost microbial communities from Stordalen Mire near Abisko, Sweden - III_Fen_E2_2 | ecosystem: Environmental > Terrestrial > Soil > Wetlands > Permafrost | place: Sweden: Abisko...
CCAATAATATTTTCCGTCTGTAATATAACATGATACAAAAATACGGAATTAATTACTTCCTTAGAACATTGTATCTTCTAAATATAACATCGGATGAAAAATAAGTTTACTGATTTTTATTTAAGTAGTATAAATAATATAATATTATATTTCTTGAAAACAACTCATTTAATACTATTACCTTTTTCATTATGTTGGGATGTACCATATGCGGTTTGTAATTACGGGTTTAAACTGGAATTCTACCAAATAGACGTCGTTAAGTGGCATTAATTTATTTAAATAGTTTCGTAACACTGAAAGTTTGATTGATAAATCCCAAAAGCAACAATCTAAAGCTGTATAGCGGCGAAAATTATTAAGAAGCTAACTTTTTTTAAATTCTACATTATACTGTTCCGTTTTATTTTAATTGAGTGACTGAGTTAAAACTATTTCTGGATTTATTTCGTCTACTATACCTATCATCATATTATAATGTCCAAGATGATTTGTCTTTTTAAAAATATCTTTAAATACTTTTTTGTAGTTTTCAATTGTTCTGTCTTGTAATTCTACGTATAAATCATCATTTATACTGTGTGATCCATCATTTATCCAACTAATCAATGATCTGCATATTTCTTGTTCTTCTTTAGTCTCAAATTTTTTAATTAAATCATCATCACCATATTTTCCAAGTAGTTTAAAATAATTTTCTATTATTCGTCTCATTATGTTCTGAATAGTTAAACTAGACTTTATATCTTCACTTTTTAATTCCTGCCATAATAATTCATAAGATGATTGTATTGGATTTTCCATCAAAAAGGTTTGCAGACTTGTGATTTTATCATTTCTTCGTAATATCCAAAAATTGGTTTTACAACATAACTTCGTTCTGCCATTAATAAATGAAACCTCTTTGTGAAAATAAACGTTGTGAGTTAAGAGAATAATTTGTTTTATATTGCCAATATCTGATTTTATTTCCTTAATAATCTCTTTTATCAATGTACTTACAACAAAAAGAACGTTACTATCTAAACTTGAAACAGGATCGTCAACAACTAAGATCCTTTCTTCATTTACAGTTTCTTTTGAAACTCCACCTTTAGCCAATTGAAGATAATACAAAAAAGTAATAAAAGTAATCTCTCCTTCGCTTAATGTTGTTTCTGCAATTGTTCCATCTTCACGTTGTATCTGATAAAAACCTTCTTCAGAGGCTGGAACAATTTCAAAGTTTGTAAAGCCATAAGACTTTAGTAATCCATTTATTTCATTGATTGTAGGTTGAATACTAGTAACATTTTTACTTAATGCATTTATTTCTGTATCTAATGCTTTATACTCAATTGTTTTTGCCTCTATTTGTGTATCTAAAGCCAAGATGCCAGCTTTCAAACCTTTACTGTCAGTTTTGAACTTGGTTATATCTATCTTAAATTCTTCAATAATATATTTCCAAATTGAAAATATTAGATCATTTTTTTCTGTTTTAAAATTTGAAGCAATTTCGTTGTGTTTTTTAATCTCAACATTAGCATTTGTAATTAATCCAGCAATTAAATCTAATTGTTCTTCTAAAGAAGTCAATTCTACACTTCTACTTGGTTCCTTGATTTTGGTAATTAATAATTCGTTGTTGCTAGCATTTTGGCTTATTAGTGTCTTGAAAAAAGCAGAATACTTATCGATGTTTAGTTTTGTTCCTTTGAAATTTTTTTGATTTGCTTCAATGTTGTTTAATTCGGTAATTAAATTTTGTGTTAATGAATTGTATTCTAGTTTTAGTTCTTTAATCAGATTTAAATCGCTTAAATAAGTTTCATCAAAATAATTTTCTAATTGTTTTTTGAAATCTGTCGTTATTGTTTTTTGTTGACAAAATGGACAAGTTTCATCCTCTTGAAGATAACTTCTTCCTTGGTTTACCCAGTCATCCAAGTTAAGTTTTTGAATAAGCTTTGATATATCAACATCAGCTTTACCAACAATGATTTTTTTCCAGATTAAATGCTTCTCAATTTCAAGAATTCGATCAAATATAATTGTACTAATTGGTAAAATGTTCTGAGGTACTTCGCCAAATATTGTTTTAGCTTTTTCTTTTAATTCCTCATAAGTCAATAAAGTTTGTGCATTTGTTGTAGCCTCAATTAATAATCGATTTTTAAAGTTCTCTTTGCTCAATGAACCTACAAAGGCATCTTTGAATATTAATTCATGCTTTTTGTAAATTTTAGTCCAACAAGACTCTTTGAATTCATTTTCAAGAATTACTTCTTTTTGTATTTGGCTTAATGAAGTTTCTCTCTTTTTAACCCCTTCTGCTTTAATTAGTTTTAGTACTTCTATTTTGTCGTTAATGACTTTTATTTCTTCTGTAGTCGCTTCTCCAAGTGTAAAAACACCTCCAATCTTTCCTTTGCCAAAATTACGTTCTCTGAATTCTTTGTTATAAACTAATGTTTTTAGTTCTGTTGCATTTTCCCAAAAAATAGAACAATTTTTAAATTTTGTATCTGAGGGATTATAGAGGAAATTAGATATGGTTGTTTTTCCACAACCATTTGTACCATATATAAAATTTACTTTCTTCAAGTCGTTAATTTGTACGCCGGTACTATCAAAAGTAGCAACCTTCTTTATTGATACTGTTTTAATCATAATAATTTGACGGATTTAGATTTTGTGGGTTTAGATTTTCACTGCAAATATAGTTAATATATTAAATAAACATATCAAAATATAATATTTATTTACAAACTAATTTATGGAGTAACCCGTTAAGGATCTGCAAAATTGCTCAAATATAGGACACAAAAGCTTTTTCGTGGTTTATGCTTCTTTTAAACAAAAAAGGTGAAATTTAAATTTTCTAAATTTTTTTCTTCTGTAAGATATTAAATTCTACTTTTACCGTTTGATTGTTTGACAGCCAGAACGATACAATCTTTTGTGGGATAATCCATGAAAAGACCTATTCTCCAATTCAAGTGTTTTCTGTTTTTTTTTCTCCGGTATCTGTCTTATATTTGTTCTATACCTGTTTTATAGTAAAACGTATATAAAACGTTAGCGCAACGTATATAAAACGTATGCGAAACGATATTCTAAAGGAACGTTTTATATCCGTTTCTCTAACGGTGAACAAAGGTGCCGGCTCCATTTTTACATAAGACAGGTATAGAACAAATATTGGACAGGAACTGAAGGGGACATGGATACCTGATTTCTTGCTGTAAGGAGACGATGAAAAGTGTGGTATGAGTTGATAATTAGTGAGCTATAAAATTATTTCCAAGTATTCATACTGCCTCTCCATATAGCTGTCGCAGAGCGCGGAGGAAGGGGCAACTAAAACATTATCATTATGGCAATCGTGAAAGGAGCTTTGAAAATGACGGGGAGTATAGGGGATTTTACGTTTTATACCCGCCGTGGAAGTGACAAGGTGATCGGACGCCTCAAGGGGGGTGCCAAAAAGAAAAAAATGGATGCCAATCCCAATTTCGACAAGTTACGAAAGGAACAAAAAGAGTTCGGTGGATGTTCCAGATTCGCGAAATATTCCCGCCATGCTTTCGGGGATCTGTACCGCGTGGCTGATTATAACCTTCTCCCTGTACTTACCGGCATCGGGAGAAACCTGATGAAACTGGATACCACATCGGAAGCGGGCAAACGGAACCTGTACCTGTCCATGAATAAAGGGGCAATTGAAGGACTTAATTTTAACCGTACCAATCCCTTCACCTCCGTATTACGCGTTTTCCCACGCGTGGATCTGGACCGCGAAAACTTGACAGGGGTTATCACCATCCCGAGGATAAATACGGATATGGACCTGCTGAACTTCCAAAGGTTGCCTTTTTTTCGGTTGAACGTGGCTATCGGCGCAATGACAGACATGGCATACAATCCAACCACACGCAGTTACGAGCCCATGGTGATCGAGATGTATGGCATAAGCATTACCCTGACCGGGAAATGGTATTCCACCCAGACTGTCCTGTCCGAACAGACGTTGACAGTGGCACTGCCCGAAGAACGCACCGAATTTCTGACACCCAACGTAAGCGTATTACTCAGCATGGCGGTGGAGTTCGGGAATGTGGGACCTTACGGGGAACCGGTGGAAGTGAAATATGCCGGGTACGGGAAGGTCGTGAAGGTGGGGTAAAGCGTTCTGCGTTCTGCGTTCCGTGTTCCGTGTTCCGTGTTCCGCGTTGTGAAACCTCAAGCTTGTAAGCAAACCTCAACGTGTACGAAGTATGTTGAGTGTTTTCTTGTTTTCTTGTTTATTTATTTAATCGGGAAAACACTTTCGTGTACTTCGTACAACGAAAGGTTTGAGTATAAAACTTTCCGTATAAAACAGAAATAGGGTTAAATAAAAGGGGGAGAGGGACAAGGAACAGAATTTTTAGGGCGAACCGGCGTTATTACCGTACCATTTGACCAGAACTGTATCGGATGTTTTGATTGAAAATGTGCTTTTTTTTAAGCTAATAACTATGTTACAACATGCCCGGAAATTTAAAAAAAGGTTCTTCGTGGTATCGTGCAAACGGAGAAGTCAGAATGATCGCTTGACGATTTCGTTAAAATTGCGTGAAATCTTTAGTATTCCAGTAAAAAGTTATAAACAAAATATACTATTTTGCATTCGCCTGCGTTTTAGTTTCATAATGCTAAAAAATTATACAGTGCCTATGCAAAATTTTTCCACCTCACCAAAAAAAACTGATTTAAATTCCGAGAAAAAAAGGCTTGAAAACCGGGTGTTACTGCAACCAAAAACTGATACTTTGCAAAAAATTATTCAGTTTGCGTCTACTTACAGGGCTGAACCGATTAACGAAAATCAGTACGTCGAATGGTATTTAAATTAAAAAATAAAGGCTTCCAAATATTTGGAAGTCTTTTTTTTGTTATATTTGCAATTGTAATTCACACAATAATTCATAATTAGTAATTCACAATTCATAATTTTGTCCTCGTATACTTACTCGTTGGTATCTTTCAATTGTGAATTATGAATTACTAATTATGAATTGATTTTTAATTACTTGCATTATTCAATTAAGAATTCAGAAAAATATGAAAAAAATAATATCTCCTTCCTTATTATCAGCGGACTTCGGTAATTTACAGGCTGCGTGTGAAATGATTAATGGCAGTGAAGCCGAATGGTTACATATTGATGTGATGGATGGAACATTTGTGCCGAATATATCCTTTGGATTTCCGGTGCTGGAAGCAGCTAAAAAGTATTGCACCAAACCGCTCGATGTGCATCTGATGATTGTACATCCCGAGAAATACATTGCCCGCTTTGCAAAGGCAGGAGCTTCTATTCTTACTTTTCACTATGAAACAGTGGAGAACCCAATGGAGGTGATTGACATGATCAGAGCGGAAGGGATACAGGTGGGGATAACGATTAATCCGGATGTGCCAGTGAGTGCTTTGGAGCCATTCGTGGACAAGGTGGACCTGGTGTTGCTAATGACCGTATTTGCAGGATACGGAGGGCAGAAATTTATTGAAGAGAGTTACGGACGAATTGCAGAACTGAAGGAACTGATTCAACTCAAAAAAGCACATTGCGTCATTGAAGTGGACGGTGGCGTGAATGTGCAAAATGCAGCTAAACTTTTTGAAAGTGGTGTGAATGTGCTGGTTGCCGGAAGTGCTGTGTTTAATACCCCGGACCCGGCAGCTACCATCCATGACATGTTGAATTCGTAGGGTTGTTACAGAAAGAAATAAAGTTAGATGAAGGGTCGGATTTCTACTAAGGATTATAAGATAGAAAGATAAGGTGTTATAATGTTGTCGACAATAATGTCTCATTTGATAGAATATAGATTTTAGAACATAGAATATATTATAATTTTTGAAGAGGAAATTTGAATTAACATTGAAGATATTGTTGAAATAAATAATATCATGTAAAAATGGAACGGATCATTTCTCAAGATAAAGTAAACACAAAAAATATAATTTTTATTCGAAGATTGTAAGGTGCAATTAATAAACCTAATTTCTGTTTTTCACCCTAAGTAGAAAACTATGCCTCTATAACTAACCCTAATTCCCTTATTATGAAGATTGAATATAATAACCTTTACACGCATTTTATATTTACGTCTTGTCATCGATTGCCCTTGATTTTGGAAGAAAACCGGCAACGAATTGAAAAATATATAACAGGGATAGTCAATCATCATGAATGCAAGATGTATGCTATTTATGCTAATCCTGAACATGTGCATTTTTTAGTTTCACGGGCTCCAAATATGGATGAAGAAAGACTAGCTGATTTAATAAGTAATGCTTCAACACATTTTATTAATGTAAATAAACTTTGCATAGGTAATTTTCAATGGCAGAATACATGCTCGGCATTTTCAGTATCAAAAAGAGATGTAAAAAGGGTATGTGAATATATTTTAGGGCAAAGAGAACATCACCGTATGCATACCTTTGCGGAGGAATATGAAGTTTTTTTGAAATTCTATCAACAGACTATACTTTCATTTAAAATTAGGGAATAAGGGTTGGGGTCAGGGAGGCATAGTTTTCTACTTAGGGTGAAAAACAAAAATAAGGTTTTTTGTTGAATGTGGAATCTAATCATACGATATGGATGAAAAAACAACGACCGACTTGTTTTAAAAAATAAAGGGATATGGGCTGAGGTTAGTGGTGCATAGTTTTCTAGTTAGGGTGAAAAGGCGAAAATAAGTTTTTTGAAAAAGGTTTTGCATCGTATCAACTGGTGAATTAAAATTATAATTGGCTATTCAATACTCTTTTATATCTTATCGTTTTTTTTTGTAATTATTGAAATTAGAGACAGAGCTAATAATCCGGCATTAAACCTTTCCATTCCGAAAGCATATGGAGTTTTTGCAACGAACACCGTTCTTTCGTTTGTTGCTCCCCTTTATACTTGGTATTGTCCTGTACCAATATGTGGAGTTTTTTAACGGGGTATTGTATGCCCTGTCTGCAATAGCTGTTCTGTTCGTTGCCTGTTCGTATCTATTCCGTACCCCTAACCGGCAATATCAATTCCGTTGGCTCTTTGGTTGCGGGATTTCTGTTTTTATGCTGGTCCTGGCATACATCCTAAGTGCTGAACATGAAAAAGCGGATGTGTTCGATTCACTTCACCGTAAGGGAATCTACCGGGTTGAACTGACATCTGCACCTGTTGAAAAGACAAGATCCTACCTGTGCAAGGTGGATGTTCTCCAATTCTACGATTCTTCATGGAAACCGGCCCACGGTAAGGCTATACTCTATTTCCAAAAAGATAAAGCTGTTTCAACACTGCTTTTTGGCGACAGGTTGTTGGTTCAAGCCGATTTTGCACCTCCTGAAAAAGCCTTAAACCCGGAGAGTTTTGATTATGCTGCATACCTGAAAAGGCAGGGAGTAGGAGCGGTCTGTTTTATTTCCACAGGTACCTGGCTTATGACAGACCGGAATACTGCATTTTCAATTCGCAGGGAGGCTGGTAAATGTCAGCAATACCTGTTGGATGTTTATAGGAAATTTCATATCAGTGGGGATGAATTCTCTGTGCTGGCGGCACTGACACTGGGATATACCGACGATCTCCAACCTGACATTCGGGCAAGCTATAGTGCCACAGGAGTGGTTCATATACTTTCAGTGAGTGGGATGCACGTTGGGATAGTATATGTGGTCATGGCTTTCCTGCTCGGGTTTATGAATAAAACACAAAAACTCAGAGTCATTAAAGCCTTATTTATCATGCTGTTTTTGTGGGAGTATGCATTTCTTACCGGGATGTCGGCAGCGGTAATAAGGTCTACCCTCATGTTTTCATTTATTGCAATTGCCACCTGTTTAGATCGTAAATCGCAGTTGTATAATACCGTTTTTATGTCAGCGTTGTGCATGTTGGTTGTGAATCCAAACTACTTGTATGATGTGGGATTCCAGTTGAGCTATGCTGCTGTTTTAAGCATTGTCTTCTTTAAACCGATTGTGGATAAAGTTTATAACCCGACAAATAAGGTTACACGGTTTGTGTGGACCATGTTCTCCGTTTCACTGGCAGCACAACTGGGAACAACACCATTTACTTTATATTATTTTCAACAATTCCCGAATTATTTTCTACTCACTAACTTCATTGCCATTCCATTGTCCACCCTGATTATTTACCTGGCTATGGGGCTGTTGTTTGTGCCGTTTGTGCCAGGTTTATCTGCCTGGTTGGGCTTCCTGCTGAATAAATCGGTATGGGTGTTGAATTTTGTCATTGTTACCATACAACACTTGCCCTATTCATTATCGCATATATCAATGGATTTAAAACAATCGGCGTTTCTCTTTTTAGCTATCTTCTGCCTGTCGGGGTATTATTTCAGCCGTAAGTTTGCACCCCTTGCAGAAGGATTGTCATCACTCCTTCTGGTGTGTCTGTTCAGCCTTCAGATAAATTATCATACCCTGACATCCCGAAGAATGATTGTATATGCCGGACAGAAAAACACCCATGTCAGTTTTATTAACCGGAATAAGAATTATGTTTTTACAACTGATTCTGTTGAAATTCAGCGGATAGCTAAGGCTTTCTGGCGAAGCCAACAGCTGGAACATACGGTTTATATTCATGAAAATGCCTGGTATAAAGATGGCTTTGCAAGCTACGAAGGCATTAAGGTATTGATATTGACTGGAGATATATTGAAAAGAAAAACCACCGGAACACCCCTTGATCTCGATTATCTGATACTGGGCAACCGGTTGAAGCCGAAGATAGAGCAACTGATGGAATGCGTTCACCCGCGTAGAATAATTGTAGACAGGAGTATTTCCAAATGGTACACCGGGCATATCAAACAATACTGCCTGAGCCGAAAGATTGGATTTTACGCTGTAGCGGAACAAGGAGCTTATATCGTGAATATTAAAGATTAACTTTGTAAAACGTAAATAACTCTCAAAATCGTATTTTTTTGCTACTTTTGCATACAATTTAAAACCTGACAAATGATTTCAAAAATTATAGCTGAGGAACTTATCTCCAAGGTAAAGAAAGCCATCGACAATGTTGATAAAATCGTTATTGTGGCTCATGTGGGACCCGACGGAGATGCTATTGGATCATCGCTTGCATTATGGCATTATTTGATGACCATCGATAAGGAACCTGTTGTGATTGTTCCCAATCCGTTTGCTGCTTTCCTTGCATGGATGCCGGGAGCTGAATGTGTGCTTAATTATGATGAACATAAGGAAAAAGCGGATGAACTGATTGCTGCAGCTGAGTTGATATTTACGCTTGATTTCAATACCGCAAGCCGTATGGGCAAAATGGCAGATGCCGTGATAAATGCTCCTGCGGATAAGATATTGGTAGATCATCATTTAAATCCGGATACATTTGCAAAAGTACGCGTTTCATATCCTGAAATATCCTCGACCAGTGAGCTGATATTCCGCTTAATATGCCGGATGGGTGATTTTTCGATGATTAACCTGGCTTGTGCCGAATGTATCTACACCGGCATGATGACCGATACAGGAGGATTTACCTATAATTCGAATAACCACGAAATATATGCCATTATTGCTGAATTGATTAAGATTGGGATCGATAAGGATGACATATACAGGAAGGTTTTCAATACCTATTCGGTCGACAGGTTACGTCTGATGGGTTTCTGTCTGTTCAATAAAATGAAAGTCTATCCCGAATACCGTGCTGCATTAATTACCCTCACGGGAAAGGAATTGTATCAGTTTAACTATATCACAGGTGATGCCGAAGGTTTTGTGAACATACCGCTATCCATAGCCGGCGTTGATTTCTCTGTCTTTATGCGGGAAGATACCGATAAGATAAAGATCTCCTTCCGCTCACAGGGGACATTCCCGGCAAACAAAGTGGCTGCCGATCTGTTTAATGGAGGAGGGCACTTAAATGCTGCCGGTGGTGAAAGCAGCCTGTCGTTGGCGGAAACTGTAAAGAAATTTGAAGACGCATTACCAGAATATAAGGATTTTCTGGAATACGAAGAACCCCAAACCCCTAAAGGGGTTTAAAAATCGTAACTCTGAAATTAAAATATTTTGAACCATTAATAGAATTATGGGCACAATAATCGAAGTTAAGCCATTAGATAATTATATTGTTTGGATACGTTTTTCGGATAATTCAGATGCAACTATAAATATAAAACCTTTCATTACAGAAGGTATATCAGCAAAATTGTCTGACTATAACTATTTTAAACAAATGAAAGTTGATGAATCTGGTGGAATAGCATGGGAAAATGGATTTGATTTCTGTCCCAACTATTTACGCGAAATGGCTGAATTAAAAGATTGATAAACTATTCTTAAACCAAACCTTTCAAACTTTTCAAACAACTATGAAATATCTCATTATACTTGGCGATGGCATGGCGGATGAACCGATTGCCTCATTGGGGAACAGAACTCCCCTACAAGCTGCCAATACTCCCGCTATTGACAAGATAGCGGCTTTGGGACGAAACGGATTGTTGGACACCATTCCAAAAGGATTCCTTCCAGGGAGTGAAATTGCCAACCTGAGCGTGCTGGGATATGATTTGAATAAGGTATTTGAAGGCCGTGGATCGTTGGAAGCAGCGAGTATGGGGATAACTATTGAACCTGGTGAAATGGCCATGCGGTGCAACCTGATTTGTATTGAAGATGAAAAGATAAAGAATCACTCGGCCGGCCATATCAGCAATGAAGAAGCCCACGAACTGATTCTTTTTTTACAGGATGAACTAGGATCGGAAGATGTAAATTTCTTTCCCGGAGTTTCATACCGCCATTTATTTAAAATGAAAGGTGGAAATAAACATTTAGACTGTACACCCCCTCATGATGTTCCCGGAACACCTTTTGCCGATGTCATGATCCTGGCAGAAACACAAGAGGCTGAAGATACGGCTGACTTCCTGAATGAGCTTACTTTGAGATCACAGGAATTGCTTGAGAACCATCCTGTGAACCTGAAACGGGCTTCAGAAGGAAAAGACAAGGCCAACAGTATTTGGTTGTGGTCGCCGGGATATAAACCGGAAATGAAGACCTTGCTCAAAACATATCATTTAAGAAGCGGGGCGGTCATTTCGGCTGTTGATCTGATAAAAGGAATTGGCGTATATGCCGGCCTTGAAGTGATTAATGTGGAAGGAGCCACCGGACTGTACAATACCAATTACGAAGGAAAGGCACAGGCTGCCATAGAGGCACTACGTACGAATGATTTTGTATACCTGCATATCGAAGCCAGTGACGAAGCTGGTCATGAAGGGAATGTGGAATTAAAGATAAAAACGATAGAATACCTTGACTCCCGTATAGTGAAGACCATATTCGAGGAAGTGTCTACCTGGGAAGAACCGGTGGCCATTGCCATATTGCCAGATCACCCGACACCCTGCGTTTATAGGACGCATACCCGAACGCCCGTACCGTTTATTATTTATAAACCGGGCGTAGAGGCGGATGATGTCATCGTTTACGATGAATTTGCGGCCTCAGCCGGGAGTTACGGACTGCTGAGAGGTGGTGAGTTTATGAAAGAGTTTATTGGGTAAAATCAGTTCTTAAGTATCAATCAGAATAAAAAGAACCCAAACCCCTAATGGGGAATCTGTACTGTTTTAGGTCTTTCTCGTTTAATTGGATAATAGAATAATAGAATAATAGAATAATAGAATAATAGAATAATAGAATAATAGAATATAAATTGTAAATTTAAAATACCAACCTTATCTCCCTTTAGGGGTTAGGGGTCTTCTTATGAAATATTACAGTACCA
>Ga0302285_10001838_pt1 | contig 11839 bp, 10 predicted proteins | sample III_Fen_E2_2_FD_200455 | JGI IMG/M metagenome (GOLD analysis project Ga0302285, IMG submission 200455) | Peat permafrost microbial communities from Stordalen Mire near Abisko, Sweden - III_Fen_E2_2 | ecosystem: Environmental > Terrestrial > Soil > Wetlands > Permafrost | place: Sweden: Abisko...
GATTTTACCCGATAGCCTATTGAAATGATCGTATCAAGATTGTAAAACTTTTGTTTTCGGCTAATCTTTCGTTTCCCTTCCATTTGAACTTGTAAGAAATCCTTACAAGTTGACATTTCATCTAATTCGCCTTCTTCAAAAATGTTTTTTAAGTGAATGGTAATATTTTGAGGTGTAGTCTGAAATAGTTCGGACATTTGTTTCTGAGTAAGCCACACAGTTTCCTCATCAAACTGTACACTTATTTCAGTGCCGTTATTGGCAGACTGATATATTTAGACCTTATTTTCCATTTTTATAAATTCTTATCTGTATTATACAATCTCCACTTTCAGCCCCAGTTTCAAAGCTTCGGAAATCCGTTTTGTTGGCGTTTCTGTACCGTTTGCCGGTTTTCTCCTCCGCTGTTTGGTCATATATTTCAATTTTCTTGATAAAACTACGTCAAGAATGTAAAGCAATACCGGTTTGTTCGATTTGCAATGTGCATTTTTTGCATATTGCTTTCTTTGGGCAACTCTTTCTCGTTAAAAACATTATTGATATGTCGGGAAATCACAGATTGGTCACGCTTGAACAGCACTACTATTTGTTCCTGAGATAACCACACCGTATCGGCATCAAACTGAACCTGTAGTTCTATACTATACCTCTCTATATGTTCGTTTTTCCGAGAAAACACGAGGATTACAATAATTATGTAATCAATTGACTGTTAATATTCTGACACAATAAACCACGCAATCACACCTACAAATATATTGGAAATACGCGGAAAATACGTGGATTTATTTTTCCGGTGAGTTGTCTCTTGGGTTAATCGTTGGGATCCTTTATGGAAAATTGAAATTGAAAACCCGCATAGGGTTGAAGCAAAGCCACAAAATCTTCCATCGTAATCCTTTTTCCATCCACAACAAAATAAGTATCAAAATTCGTTGTAGAAAAGTCGTCGTTCCACTCGATTCTTCCGCAGAACTTATCTGATTTGCCAATTTTCAGTCTGCCATTTCGTTCCCTGAGATACCTTTTGTCAATACCTTCTTTTATCTTTGACTTGAGTAATTGTTCACAGTGTTCAATGTCTGCGTCATAAGCGTTCAGGACCTGGAAATGATACGATTCCCTATCTTTTTCGTTCACTACTTCAATTGCTTCAGACTCCAACCCGGATGGTACCTCAAACGTTAGAATCTTAAAATGGTACTCTTTTCCCCATCTGTCTTTGATGTTGAAATCGTAACCATCTTCCAGTGTGTTGTATATAATTACCATACCCTTAATTTTTTATTCAAAGCCTCTTCCATTTCCAGCAATTTACCTCTTTTTGCCGGATCTGACTCTGTTTTGAGTTGATCCTGAATTTCCAAATATTCTTTTGACAAACTCAGAAAAGGTTCTGAAGTGAGCAATGTCTCCAGCCAAACAGCAAAATCCGCCCAATCATTTTCTTTCGCAGAATAACCCAGCACCTGCTTTTCAGACCAGTCCCGTTCGAACGAATTGATGGTTTCATCAACCATCGTTACCTGCCTGCCCAGAAACTTGTTCAACACTCTGGTGTCACTGAAATAGGCATCTGTCACCTTCTGCCTGGCATCCTCAACCTTTCCCAATTTAAATAGCGTTAAAGACCACTCCAGTAAAAACACCCCGTAGCAACAATCATCCGGAAAGTTTTTGGAAAACCATCGAAAGTATTTCATGGCACCTTTGAAATCCCGAATCTTCAAATACAAGCAGGGAGCCACATACCTAAGACCGGCACTGTCGTCGTAATATCCACCCCAGCGTTTTTTGTCAGCAGCCAATTCATGTTTGACTCTGGTTATTTTTGTGCGTACACGTTCAATTTGTTTTTCTGTCATGGCACTAAAAGTACATTTTTTAATCAAATATATACTGATATACAGTATGTTGTTTAATAATTTTACATGTTCCGGCAGATTTTGCTATCCGACGTAGTTGTCGAGAAATCCTCGGTAACTGAACGCTCATCCATTTCATTTCCTTTGAAGATGTTTTTAAGATGCAGCGATATATTGTCTTTCGAACAATCGAATAGGACCGTCATTAACTTTTGACTATGTTTTATTTTGGCAAATTATTTGCTTTACATAAAATTAGTACATATCTTTGCTCCATCTCAGCAACCATGTGTTGAAGGAGTTACGGGAGCGTCTTTCGAGGCGCTTCTTGCTTTTAATTCTTTTTGAATCTCCATAATCATACTGTCTGGCGTGTATTCTTTATCACCGTTTGTTTTCAACCAAGTCTGATACTCTTTCATTTTTTTAGCTGTTTCATGGCTTCTTTCACTGACAAAAGCAGTCCAGAGCAATAAATATGTTTCACGGACTTCCAATACCACGAAATAATCAACATCGTTTTCGTTTTCCAAACAAATACAGACCCGATTGCTGGAATGCTGGCGTTTCTGCCTCCAGAATTTAAGTTGCCAATCAGATACATATTCAATCGTTGGTTTTGCCCAAGGCAGACATTCACATCTTCTTAGGTCGAGAGTGCGTTCATTTTCTATTTCTCCTTTATGCGTAATATGGTAGAACGTATAAGCTCTATCCTGAAATAACGGATTAAATTTCAGGTTTAATTTATGAGACCCGAATCTGGTTTTATGCTTGATAAAATCATTTTCAAATACGGCATATACAGCATCAATATAGTGTTTGTAATCGCCCCCAAAGTCTTCCAACAAAATTTTCCGCGGCAATGTTCGTCTATCTTCCATAACCCGCTTCCCAAATAAACACATTGAACTTCGTTTCACGGTACAACGTTTTCGCCAGGAGACTGTAACCGCTTTTCTTCCTAATCATCTTGATAATACTAAGCTTAGCTTCACTTGTAGATAACCCTCTATGCAGATAGGAGATTGCTCCAATAAAGAAATCGGCTAAAGATACCAACTCTACTTCGTGGGAACGTACTTGTTGAACTCTTTGAATGATCTTTTTATTAAAATCATATTGGTTATTACACAAAACTTCGTGTAGCTTTTCAACTTTGCACTGTCCTTGCGTGTCTTTAATATCCAGATAAATATTATACGCTTTGTCGGGTTCAAACAGTACCTTGAGCATATCAAAATACATTTTATAGTAGAATTGGTCGTGTGTTTGTCCGTAAAGCTCGTGTTGCAATTCTGCTTTGTTGGGTACAACCAAGACTCTAAAATGCAGATCGCTATTATCAAAGAAATAATTGACGATATCAAAATAGTAATTGATTTGCCCTTTGGAAACTTTGTTCCACTTCAACTCGAAATCCGGTTTAAGCCCATGCTCTACTTTGATTTCTCTCAAACGCTTGAAAATGGCATCTTTTTTATCGAAAGGACACCAAACGGCACCGATGACCATGGCCTTTTGGTTGTCGTGTTCCAAATGGCAACTTTCATCACAATAGATATTGAAAATTTGGCTCATATTCATTTAATTAATCATACAACGTTTGCTCTAAGTTTTTATTGATGCCTTCGTGAACTCCTCGGCAGATAAACGGGTTGGTTTGATGAAGCAGTCATACTAACTATTCGTTTATTCCGACAGGTTATTCCCACATAACCTTTTTCTGTCGGAATAAAATCCCGTTTTACAAACTGTACTTGAAACGACAAGCCCACTTCCTGCCATCTATCGTAATCTATCTGCCGGTCTATGCCTAATTCCTTGAATTGCGCCAGGAGGAATACTAATTTCTGTTCTCTGGTCATATTTAAGAGATTAATATTTAAGCTTCGTTTGCTTATATAGTTCCATTCCAGGAACATCATCATACATGGAACTAAGCTTATTCCTCAAACCGAACATACGTTTTTCTGCTGTATCAACCAGTTGGTCAAAAGTGGTTACATAGACACTTCCTTGTTTGTTTTCTCCAATAAATGCTGATCTTTGTAACCCTTTGGCAATAGAATCTCCGACAACAAAAGCATGAAAAACGGTTGATTCAAAACCGAGAGCCAATAAACTCTCAATATAGCCCTGGGCCTGATTACGTTCCTCGCTTTTTATTTCAAATCCCCCTCGTTTTAATTCAATGATTAGAACTTTGCTAATAATAACCAAACTTGTGTCATCGGTAAAATCCTCTGTTCCAGTAATTGACACGGTTGATTTGTCTGAAAGAACAACAATATCAGGTCTTTTATTAATCTTTACATCATTTTTATTAATAATTTTTGTTTTAAACAAATCCTTAACAACTGTTTGTATTTGCCTATTAGATGTATATTCTGGAGTATCATATTCAGGGCCAAATAGCCATCTAGATTCCGTAACGAGCGGATGTAAAATGTGCAATTCATCAACATTTTTATCTTTTGACAGTTTTCTTATTGCTTCAATGACTGACAAACGTCTATCTATTTCACTTAATACCGTTAAAGCGTCTTTGACTGACCATTTTTCAAGAATTTGGTTAAGTCCGACAATATCCTCATCACTTAATAAGGATAATTTTGACAATAATTCCTGTCCGTTTTTTGATGATTCAAGATTAATGATGGCTTCAACTGCAATCGATATACTTTCTTTATTTGCAGTTGGTGAGCTAATTGCTATATTTTCAATTATCTCATCGACCTCATACAAAGCCAATGGAGAGGCATTTTTTAATTTCACTTTAAGTTCATTTTTAATAGCTGCCTTCGTCTCTTCAATATTTGCTTTGGCAACTTTTTCAAACATCGAAACAACATATTCTTTAACGGTCTCATAAAGATGGTTAGTTGCTTCGGAATTTTTAAATCCGCTCCAATCCTCTTTTACCAAATCTCCTAAATCGCTGCTTTGTATTACGACCGTATATCTTTTTGCAATGGCTGTTCGCCCATCCACATAATAGATATTGCCTAATATCCAAGACGGAACTCCGACTAATCGACCTTCTTGCCAAAAAGCAATGCCTTGATATATGCTCTTTTTAGAAGATTTTATCGAATCAATAAAGTTCGCCGTTATTTTATAACCATCTTTGGTAGTCAATTCGGTTTTATCCAGTAGACCGTCCAACTGGTCTAATGTTAATATTTGACGATTAACCTCAATGATAAATTGGGGATCATGAAGGAAACGAGAGGATATTATTTCTCTTATTTTTTCTACAGATGGTAAATTCCTTTCAACGATAACCTTTAATATAGTTCCTTGACCTGTTGCTAAACGAACTTGTTCATCAATAATGGCAATAGCCTGTTCTTGTATTTTTGTAGATACAATCAACGATAATTCCTTGGCATTTTTTGATGTTATGACGTTATATTCATCGTTAAAGCATAATAATCCGTGTCTTCCGACGCCATTACGTCCATACGCCATTCGTGTGGATGTTTTGCCATTAGGGAAAAGGACTCTTTTCCCTTGATGGATAAGCCTATTATAGCTCAATTTCATCCATCGTTCATGAAATTCACTTTTAGTCATTCCTGTCCCGTTATCTTCAACAGTGAGGAAATCTCCATGTTTATCTGGGATGAAAATTGTCACTTTGGTGGCACCGGCATCCCACGCATTAGCTACCAGCTCCGTTAATGCAACATCTGCTTGAGTAGTGATACTGCTATTCAAAGATCTTATCAAGTAGTTATCCTCAAATAAGGAACCGCATATATATTCTTTATTACCCATATTACCAACTTTATACAATTTCAATTTTTAGCCCCAAATTCAACGCTTCGGAAATCCGTTCTATCTGTTGGCGTTTCTGTACCGTTGAGCTGTGCGTAATCAGGTACAGCCCTTTGCCTATTTCCTTTTGATTGTAGAAATTATCGAGCGTGTTGGAAACCAACGGAACACCACACTGAATGATACCCAATGCCCTGACCATTTCCGTTCCGGCCAACTTGACAACTTCGTAAAGTGTTTCGTAGGCAAAACGGTGTTCAATCACTTTACCATCGGGAAAAGTGACCCGTAGATTTGTTTTGGAACTCTTTTTGGTCGCATTGCGCTTGATGATACCGATGTTGTGCTCCACCTGCGGATCGGGAACAATCTCAATCGTTTCCATCTCTGCCGAAAAGTTACGCTTACGTGACAAACGCACACTCAGCGGCTCGTTCGGCACGTAATCCACCACCAACACCAATTCCCGTTGAATCTGATAGATGATAGGTTCGATCTTCTCGCTGATAACCGGAAGTATCTCTTTTTTGATGATTTCCTGCTCCAGTTCGTTCGTCTGTTTCAAGAGGTCTTCGCCTAACTCAAGGCCTAATTCTTTCAGGTTTTGGATGGTGCTGTAAAGTTTTTCGAGTTTGGTCATGATAATTATTTTCTTAACTTTCGTTTTTGGGTTTACACATTTTAAGAAAAGGATGTTCTTCTACATTGTAACTGCCTATATCATTAAATTTAAGTAATTCTTTTAAATCCTTTATCTCAGGATTTTTCGGAGCAGGTAGATATTCACTTAGTTTATTTCTATCCTGAAACAAATACTCGATATATTTATCATTCCAAGTGAAATGATTCTCGCTTTCTTGAACAATGGGTATTAACCATTTCAAATAGCTTTGTTCTTCATTCATGGATCGGACTAATATGCTTCTTATATTTAATTTACTTTTTTCATTCGTTGGCTCTTCTATAAAGAATCGAAAAAGTAGTTGACCATACCAATTTAGTCTATCTGAATGGGTAAACACAAAATGCCAATCTGAGTCATGCAGCTCCAAATCATCCAAAAAAAGATGTAACAAATTCCGATGCTTGTCATTTTCGATGAAAGTGCTCATGCTCTTTTTTAATTCCTCTTTACCCTTTCCCTCATAATTATCCTCTTTATACCAATAAAGTAATATCTCATGAATTCTATATTTTTTAAATACAATCTCTTCTTTTTCTGCTTTTGAAAAATCAATATTCAAATATTTTAGATCATCGCATTTACATGCCCTATCTACAAATAGAAATAATTTTTCAATTACATCCGTATTTAAAATACCAGTGTTATTAATATATCTTACTTTATGAATAAATGATTGTTGTTTATTTTTTTCAAAAACGTCCTCAATTCCTTTTTTATACGTTTCAATGTCAGATTCAAGAAACAGAAGAGAAACCTCATTTACACTCATTTGATCTTTCTTAAATCGATATGAGAAATACCGAAAATAGGCATCATTATGGCAAAGGCTATTCAATTCCAACTTATTGAAGGGTGCCTTGGGAAATAAAAAATTCAACAGGGAATATATACTTTCTTTATCTGATTTTATTTTATTTATTACAATCAATTCACTTAAGTCAACATCAGCAGAGGTAATATTTTTTTCTTTGTCAGATTGTTCCGGCAAAGATTTGTTTTGTTTCGCTAAAAGCGATTTTACACCTTCTTCCAAATCTGGGTCCTTATGTATTATGGATACAATTTTTTCAGAATCTTTATTAAGATTGTAACGAACTCCCGATAAATTAAGCATCAAATCGTCTCTATCACGCAATACTCTGTAAATAGGCTCCGATAAATACTTAACGAGCTCTATCGCGAAAAGATTAGCCAAATCGATATCGTCACAGAGATTAAAACCAGGCCGAGCCTTATTATTATTGATGTAAAAATCAATGGCTAGGGAATACACGTTAAGAAAACGTTTCATGTCACGAATATTTGTAAAAACCTGAGACCATTTATCCTTCTTCCTAAAAATGCTTTCGATCGAATTTTGTACCTCTTGTAATTTATCACTTTTAAGATAACATCTTAAAACAACCTGTAACATTTCCATTAAGAGTCTTTCCATTATATCTTCATCGTATCCAGGCAGCAAGAACTCTACATTAATGAATTTTTTCAAATAGGAATCTGGATCTTCAATGTTTTTGAATCTCAGTACCTGTTTGACATATTCAACATCAGCAGCCATGATATAATACACATTGGGGAAATCTGCCGTATTGCGAAGTAAGCTAAGCAATGTCATTAGTTCATCATCGTGCAGGCGGTCAACGTCATCGATGAGTATTACAACAGGCCGTTCTAATCGATAAACAGCATCCATTAGTTCCTTTCTTTCTACTGATATTGATGACTGCTCTTTACGATAACTATTAATCAAATAAGAAAAGGCATTTTTTGAAGAATAATATTCGGATAATAGACCGACATACTTGTTTAAATTCTTGTTGATATCAGGAATAAACTTCGATATTTTATTTCCAAATAGTTTGAAAAACTCACTGACTATTTTTTGCGGAGTATCACACAGCCAGGGTTTAAATTCAAATAGAATCAATGACTTATTCTCTACATATTCTTTTGCTTGTTCATTTAGGAGCAAAAAGAAAGATGACTTTCCGAATCCATAATTCTCAGAGATATTGATTACAAATGCACCAGCATTCTTATCTCTTTCGGATGAATCCTCTGTCTTCTCTTTTTCCTTTGCACAAGTTGCAAAAATCCTGTTTATCAAGACTTTTGCATACTCCTTTCTTTTAAAATCATCCTTGAATGTTGGAATGTCCGTTAAAAATGGATTTAACGTAATACTATCTGTATTACACTTATTTGTATTATAACGACGGCGATGTATGGCAAGAATTACCTCAAACATGAACACACAAAGCAATACTTCATCAATATAACTAAACCAACAATCTTGAAATACTGAATGAAAAATAATTCTATCAACATGACTGCCTTCCCCAAAGTATAATCTGTACGTCAAATAGAAAATCAGAATGCTCCCTTCAACTATATATCTTTTTTTCGGTATCCCAATTTCATCCTTCGTCCTGCAATACAACCAAGAACAGAGACCGACGGACAAAACAAAAACCCAAAGTCCGACCAAACTACTATGATCTGGAATCTTTGAAAAAATGGGATCAATTAAATATGCTGTGAAAATTGAATTAAACCAATATTTGAAAATGAGGATAATTCCTATTATGAAAATCATTACCACAACCTTCATCATGTGCTTATGTAAGTACTTATGGCTGTTTGCTAAATATTCTTTGACGGATTCTTTTTTCATAATGGTTATGCTTTAACTAAATAGACAACAGCCTTTTAACTTTGCTTATACTGTCTATCGTTTTTTGTTTACTTTCAGGATCTAAATTAGTTTGCTCAATCATTGTCAGTAAAGAATCAATTTGAGCCACTGTTTTACTGTTTGACGATTTAATTCTTTCATGCTCCAAGTTATAAACAACGCCCATAGAATCACTATTCAAATTCATCAATTCTGGAAGTATTTGTAACAATTTCAGGGCTTTATTCAATTCAATAAAAGGATTGGCCTTCACTAATGCATGAAATAATTTAATAGTATTATCTCTATTTTTATATCTATAATGAACAGAGCACTCTCTTAACTGCTTATTATTAATTCCATTATCTGCTGCTAATTCTTTTAACTCACTTTCTATTTTGGTTAATGAATCTGTCAGAGTCGTATTTGTCGATTCTTTTAAAATTGAGGATATCTTTTGCTGCCAAAATGATTTTAAATGTTCACTTTCTGTATATCCATACAGATGTTTGAATCCCTCATAAACAACGACATTAATACGCCTTAGATTTAATTGTTTTTCAAAGTAATATTCTGAACTTAAATACGCTCTTATAGCAGAGGCTAAATCTAAATAGATAAAAAAGATATGAAGCCCCGGACGAATTGATTCAACCAATGGTTGGAGCCTCTCAGTAAAAGTGTCATCAAGGTTAAGTTTTTCTTGTACTATTTTCGGTATCTTGCATTGGGCGACAGTGCGATCTAATTGTTTGCCAAGAGAAGCTATTTTCTCATCAAGGTTGTTGAATAATTTACCGTTTTTATCCGGGAAATGATTGATCTTTTCCCAGATATCAATATCATAATTATTTGTCGAGCAAATAAGAGGTATTTGAAATTTCTGGATATACTTATTTACAAAAATGGATAGATCATCTAATACCTTCAAAAAGGCACTTGCTCTATTTATTTCTGGATTTTCATCACGTATTTGTGATAAATAATTGTAAACGTTTAGAGGATCCGAGTCATAGTGAATGGACAGATTTCTTTTATCTCTGTCTTCTTGTTGTGCATAGATATTTTCAAATTCTTTTGCTCGTTGCTCAAAGTTATCAATATCTCTTATCAAATCATCGTTATTGATTTTCGCTGCTAATATTCTGAATATTTGCCATATAGCACTAACCTTATCATTGCCAAAACCGAATAAATAGTTATAACTCTCACATGTTATGACATTCACATATTTTAGATTACAGCGTTTTTCAGGATCTGAAGTAGATCTAAAATTAGCCCTAAGAAATGTACTCAAATCAAGATCTATAAGCAAAGAAAATAAATGGAGCTTAAGCAATATTTTCCACAAATTAAGGGTATTTACGTTTTCACATTCATTCTCCTTTATTTGTTCTAAGCTTTCTAGTGAGCTGACACAACCGCACAATTGAGGGATAAAAAATGAAAAGTTACTTCCCATATTTTCATACAATTTTTGTATGGATTCTTTTGATGCAGGTATCTGAGCCATTTTTATTTCATTGGTTTTATCGTTGATTCTATAAATGTTATTTCGTCATCTGTCAAACCATACTTTGCATTGAGTTCTGCGTCTGTCCATGGCTTTGTGAAGTTTTGGATAGGGACAAAAGCGTAATTATTCTTTGTAATATGTTGTGTGGATGTTAGTTGGGATATTAGAAATCTAACAAACTTGGTTTTAAGGTATTTACATAAGTTTTGCGCCTCAATATTTGTATTGAAGGTTCCTACTACAATATATGTTTCTGTGCATATTTCATTTGGTGGTAGCACCTCTAATGTCGAAATTATCCTTTTTTTCCCATCTTTATCTGCTCTTCCAGCATGATCGTATGTCAAATATGATGTTATGACTTTCCATTTATCAATCCAATCTTGTCCCGCAGTTATATTTGCTCTATTGTACAAACCCTTACCGCCACTATATCTGAGTGCAATATCTCCAGTCTCTGTCGGTTTAACGTTTGTTGCTAATCCAAATGGCTTTCTTGAACTCACTATGTTGTTAAAGAATTCTTTTTCAGAATTCACAACCTTTTCAATAATTGTTAAAGCTTCAGAATCTCTTATAAATGTTTTGTGTTCTGATAAATTTCTATCAAGTTTTATAACACTCCCATTACTGTTATTTGTGACGGAACACAATCCGAAATAATTCTGATCCCATAAAAAATAGCATATACCCCCGGCTATATCAACACCATTGAAACAATCGTTTGAATCGGCATAATCAACCAACTTACGCATTTTTGTGTCATTCAGCATTTTTGATCGGAATTCATCGAGACCCTTTCCACCATTATACCATTTTGCCGGTATAATCATTGATACATAATCAGGTTTCAACTTTTTGGCTATTTCTACAAACAAATTATATACTGGTGTGGCACTGGCTTTGTTACCTCCATCCATCACCTGATAAGGTGGATTACCAACTATTGCATTGAATTTCATATCGGTATTGTTATTTGATTTCCAATAATTCTTTCCATCTGGAACCTTTTTTAAGAAGTTATCGGCTTTGTTTGTTATCTGATTAATTAAATCTTCAAAGAAGTGGGTATTTACTTTGGCATCAGAATAACCTACCAAAGTACGTTTGGTGATACTCTTTGCCATCGGCGTTTTACAAATCACATAGACGTTTTCAGCAACAGTTTCATTCCAAAGCTTTTGTTCGAGCGTTCCATCAAGTTCAGTTGAGCTGTATGCTTCACACTTCTTGCGGAAAATACTATACGTCACGTACAATGGATAAAGTCCCGTTTTGGAGTTGATTTCGAGAATGCGGGCATCGGGGTTTGT
>Ga0302285_10001849_pt1 | contig 11814 bp, 8 predicted proteins | sample III_Fen_E2_2_FD_200455 | JGI IMG/M metagenome (GOLD analysis project Ga0302285, IMG submission 200455) | Peat permafrost microbial communities from Stordalen Mire near Abisko, Sweden - III_Fen_E2_2 | ecosystem: Environmental > Terrestrial > Soil > Wetlands > Permafrost | place: Sweden: Abisko...
AGCGAGTGGGAGGGCGAAAACGGTAGTGAGGGTTTCACTCGAAGTGAAGCCCTCACAAAAAAGAAAACAAATGGGAGGTGGTGTTAGTATTTTAGTCGCACTCCCACTCGCACTTCTAAATCATACTATTTCTGCTGGAAAGAGCAAGTGGGAGGGCGACAGGTTCAAAGTTTCTGTGGGAAGGAGCGAGTGGTAGGGCGACATCGGTAGTGAGGGTTTCACTCGAAGTGAAGCCCTCACAAAAAAGAAAACAAATGGGAAGTGGTGTTAGTATTTTAGTCGCACTCCCACTTCTAAATCATACTATTTCTGCTGGAAAGAGCAAGTGGGAGGGCGACAGGTTCGAAGTTTCTGCCGGAAGGAGCGAGTGGAAGGGCGATATAGTTAGTGAGGGTTTCACTCGAAGTGAAGCCCTCACTAAAAAGAAAACAAATGGGAGGTGGTGTTAGTATTTTAGTCGCACTCCCAGTTCTAAATCATACTATTTCTGCTGGAAAGAGCAAGTGGGAGGGCGACAGGTTCAAAGTTTCTGCCGGAAGGAGCGAGTGGGAGGGCGACATCGGTAGTGAGGGTTTCACCCGAAGTGAAGCCCTCACAAAAAAGAAAACAAATGGGAGGTGGTGTTCGTATTTTAGTCGCACTCCCACTTCTAAATCATACTATTTCTGCTGAAGAAGAGCAAGTGGGAGGGCAACAGGTTCGAAGTTTCTGCCGGAAGGAGCGAGTGGGAGGGCGAAAACGGTAGTGAGGGTTTCACTCGAAGTGAAGCCCTCACAAAAAAGAAAACAAATGGGAAGTGGTGTTAGTATTTTAGTCGCACTCCCACTTCTAAATCATACTATTTCTGCTGGAAAGAGCAAGTGGGAGGGCGACAGGTTCAAAGTTTCTGCCGGAAGGAGCAAGTTGGAGGGCGACATCGGTAGTGAGGGTTTCACTCGAAGTGAAGCCCTCACTTACAATAAGATCAAGTGGTTGGCGACTTTCAATGCTGCCCTTATGGATACCTTCAATCAACTGAATGATAATTTCGATACCAAGGTACCACTTGCCTCCCGGGATAAAAATATCCATAAAATGTATCAGGGAAAACGATTTTCGAAATTTACGAAGAGTCTGAAGGAGATTATTCAGGTGCAACTGTGATTAGAGCATTGATTATTTATATAATCCAATTAACATTAAACAAATAAATGGAGTTAAATTTTTCATAAATAGCAGTTTATTTTTATAGAATAGATCCCCTTAATAATATATAACTACTTAAAAAGTAATATCTATAAGATTTAGTAGTATTTTATTCTTAATTGAACAATAAATAAATAAACTTTGTTACATAATTTGAAATTTAGTAAAATAATTACATGAAATATTTGAACGAATTTCTAACAAATTAGAATAAAAGATAAAAAATGAAGTGATTTAATCACCAATTTATTTAATAACCTGACGATTTCTTTTTAAACATATTTAAAGTTTATTTTTTAAAATAATTTTCAGCTATTAAACCAATTTGTTTTATTACTAGTATATTAGCGACTATAAACGAATTAAAATAAATGATAAATGAGCAAAAATAAATATATTGAAATTTTCAGTGGAGTAGGATTAGGTGTGTTAGTTGGAATTGTAATAGGACTTTCAGTTTCAAATGTCGTAGGTATTGTTCTGGGTGCACTAACTTCTTTATTAGCAACATTCTTTGGCTTAAATTCAGCAAAAGAGAATTTACAAAATGATCTAAAATATCAGACGAAACCACTTATTATTATATTTTTTAGTATTACAACTGTTATTTTTATTCTTATTGGCATCTTTTTAAGGACTCATAATATTTTAAGCCCTACTATAGAAGAACAAAAGTCAGAATTGATTAAAATGGGGATTAAAGAGGATGATTTAGGTAAAACACTGTTGAAAATAAGATACGATATAGTATTAGATAGTCAGGGTGAAACAGTAAATAATGAATCTACTCATAATACTACTTCAACAAGCTTATACGGTGTCCAATTAAATGCTGCAAATTCAATATTTACAAAACCTACTTATACAAATGATGAGGTTGCTAAAATATTTATTTCAGAACAAGGGGCAATGACAAAATTCTACAACACTATTAAGTATTATGTTCCAGATACTATTGGTCAAAAAGATATTCTTACTTCTACACTTAAATTATTGAAAGGAAAGTAATATGAAAAAAAACATTTTTTTGTTTTGGTGTATCCTGTTTTTAAGTACTTCAACAAATTGTTATTCTACAAAACTAACTTTATCCCAAATTAAAAAGTTGCAACCTTCTATTGTTAGAGTAATTACAACTGACACAAAAAAAATTGGTTCTGGTTTTATTTATTCAAATATTAAGTATATTGTAACTGCGTTTCATGTGATATCAGGCTCAAATGGAAATGTTATTGTTAAATACGAATCATTAAATTTAGTAAGATATGGGACTGTAATCAAAACTCTAAAAAGTGCAGACCTTGCATTAATAGAGATAACTAATCCTGTTAATCAACCCGTATTAATCGGATCAACAGCTAATGTTAATTATAATTCCGAATATACTGCAATTGGATTTCTATGGGATGCGGAAAATTATTTCTCAATTGATGTTACAAAAAAAGAAACACGAGATTTAAACTTTTTACCATCATCGACTGTAAATGATATTAAATTAAATGGTTGCCCATCTTTAACTCTTAATGTTTTTTCTTTTGCTGGAAATCCGTTAGTGCCTGGATATTCAGGATCACCCATTTTTGATTCGGATGAACGTGTAATTGCAATTGGAGATGGTGGAATTAAAGAAGGTTTAGCATCTGTAAGTTGGGGCATTCCTGTTTCAAATCTAAATGATTTATTTCGAAGCAATCAAAATATAAAAGGACCAATTGTTTTAACTCATTCTCTTTTTGCAGCAGATAACATTCAATCGTTAAATTGGGAAATGGATACATTGATTGTTAATAATGAGAAATTCAATAAAACCAGAACCGAAAAATTACAATCAATTGCCTCTTCAACAGATGATGTAAATGGATTGAATATGATTCTAAATACATTTCCTGTTCAAATAGACAAAAACAATATAGAATTTGATGTTTATCAAAATTTTTCAAATGGCGCTATTTTTATTTTACCAACAGGTTATTCATTTACAAAATTAGGAAATACAATTGCTCTGCAATCAACAAATGGACAGGTCTTTTTTTCAATAGATATTGAAAAATGTACTTTTTATCAAATGAACGCTCTAACTATTCAATTAGAGAATAATCAGTTAGTACCATTATCAGGATGGTACTGGTATATAAATCCATCATTTACATATATCTATCCATTTACCCGGTCTGATGGATTTATTGTAAAAAGAGCTGCTTTCGTTCAATCATTTTATAATCAGGCACAAAATTTTACTTATTTCAACAATTACCTTTTTGAATCTTTTGTTTACAAAAACAATTTATTGATGTATTTAAATGTAAAAAATTTTGATTACAATACAACTTACTTACAAAGTAGATTACCATGCGAACAAAATGGTTACTCTGATGTAAGTTGCAAGTCAAAATTGTCTGAACTGACAGAATGGATGAAAATGGTTATATCAGTTCATTTTGCAACATTCGCAAATTAGCGAAATACCTTTTGATTATTTAAAGAGGTTGAAATTAAATCGGATAATGAATACGTTCAATCTATTTTTAAATATCAAATAGAAACATGCCGCCCTTTATGTTAGCCTTTGAACAACAGAATTATAAATTCTGAACCAATTACCAACTGGACGCCCGGGATATTAATATCCATAAAATGTAAAAGGGAAAACGATTATTTAGAAATACAAATAGTTGGAAAGAGATTCTTGTAGAAGACCGTGTGGAAATAATGTTAATTCATATATAATCGTACGTACGTATTAGTAAAAAAAGTAAATCAGTTATAACCTTTTAGAAATGAAAGGTTTTTTTTGTGATAAAAAAAGAAATAAATATTTCAAAATGCTTGAATTGTATTATGTTAACAATTAAAATATTTATTATTTGAACTTAAAATTTTCATTATTGTTACATAAATTAAAAAAATGGTGCTTTCTGTGATTTATTATTAAAGATTAAAATGAAAGAGATAATTTGATTTAAATGTTTTAGGTCTTTTTGCAATAATATCTGATACGTTTCTTTTCATATACCAGATTTGCGATAATAAAATTATTAATTCTTGTTAAAATGCAGTGGGTTTTTATCTTTCTTTTATTAATTTTAAATACAAAACCATTATGAATAAGTTTATTAATTTTCTCACATCACGAAAGTTCATTGATGATAAAGCTTCAAAAAATACGTATGTACAAATATTTGGTTGTATCCTGATTTTGCTTGGGATAATTACAATTTTCATCTACAATTGTAAGTCTGAACCTTCCGGTATTGCAATTTCATTTTTTATAACCATGCTTGGTGTTGCTTTTGCATTTCCTAAGTTGCTTGAGGGCAATGATGGGTTGAGTACCATGCGGATCGTTGTTTTTATGATGATCAATGTGATTTGCATGTTATTACTTAAAATAGGATGGACTGCTAATTCTTTAACTGAAATAGGCCTAAATGGTTCGTGGATGGGAGTTATTGCTTTTGTGTTTGGGGCAAAGGCTACACAAAGTTATTTTGAAAGTAAGTTTGCAGTGCCGGAAAATACTCCTGTTAAAGTTGGAGTATCTGCTCTTGAATTTACGAACGCAGAAATCGCAAAATTAGCCGTGGAGCAAAATCAACAATACTTAAAAGTGAAATTCCCAAATATTGTCTGTATAAGTGATGCCGTGAATGATTTAAATGATTCAGAATCGCATGTTGTTGTTTTGTATTTAAAAGATAACAATATAAAGGGCATTCCTGATAGTTTAAATGTTGAATTGCCTGGTAAAATAAAGAAAACTATAGCAACCGAAATTATTCAAGGGGTTAGTGAAGGAAAAATACAGTTTGGTAATGGTGATAGTATAACAGATATTAATAGTAGTTATAACCCTTCTGATTCTGTGGGTTCCATTTGTTGCGCTGTTCAATCTGTCAATAACCCTGCATTTTTTGGAATTATCACCTGTGCACACATTTATACACATGGAGATTACAATGAAAATGACAATACAGTTTTAGTCTCATCAATGCAAAGAGATGTTTATGTTAATAATGCAATAGTTGGAAAATGGTTTTATAAACAAATGCATTATAGCCAGGATTTAATTATTGCAGAATTAATCGATAAATCGTCTCTAGATCCTCAGATAAAGTTCAATAATCAATATTATACCGTCTCCGATTTAGATGTTAAAAATCACTCAAGTAAAGTGACAGTTTTATCAAAGGAGAATAAAAGGACTGAAGCTTTTATCCTTGATTATAATGTCGGTTATCCTTTCAGGTATGAAAATGGAACCTTTTATAAAAAGGATATCATTCTTATTGGAAACGTTCCTGATAGAAGTAAATCAAAACCAATTTCTGAAAAGGGTGACTCAGGCAGTTGTGTTTTTATTACCGGTATTGATGATGTTACCCAAAATGTTGTTAACAAAATGGTTGGTATTTTGATAGGCGCTAATGAGAATTTTACATTTGTGCTTCCAATACAATCTACATTATCTCCTAATTTTAAAATCATTTAAACAATTAGAATTATGAAAAAGATAACAATATTAATAGCATTTTTATTCTTTTTTATTTTAGCTTTTTCACAGGAAGAAAAAGGATTATTTTCTATCTATTTAGATAAAGATAATAAAATACAAATAACCGGAGATTCTACGAAAGAATACGACAATTTTGAATTTACTTTTAGTAATGAATTTAAAAATGATAGTCTTGATTTTTTTGATGCGCAAAGTAGAGCGATTTCTGTTTTTAATGGAAGTAAGCTGTTGGGTAAAGATATAGGAGATGGAGCTTCTAAAGATGGATTTGTTATTGTTAAAATTATTTCTGATAAAAACAACCATTATGTCGATGGGTTCTCAGCTCCAATTGATAAAGTAGTACCTCCTGTTTTTACTATAAAAATAGGAGATAAATTCATAGGTACATTTTTGCTCAAACCTACAAGTGGGGATGTATTCCCGGATATGATTACATATCAACCGGGTTACATTTATTATGATGCAATGAAGCTGGTAAATTCGTCAATTGATATAAAAATAAAAAATAAGATACTTGGTTATTATAGTGTTGATAATAAAAATAATATATTTTTAAGCCCTTATATTATAAAAAAATGGTTTGGTTCCGAAAATCATAGTGGTACTGGTGCATCATCAATTTTAACTAACTTAGGAAATACCGATGTAACCTATTTCGCAGCAGGTATAGCCCGATTTCTTGCAGATAGAGCAAAAGAAGAGTTAAATGAAGCTTTCTTCTACGGAATGAAAGAGAAATTAAATTCATATCCTGAATTGAAAACAGTTTTTCCAACTACTGCATCATTTTTGAATAAAATTGAAACATATTCTTATGCATCGGTAATACAGGTATTGAAGGAAGCTTTTGAAACTGACATTCAAAATTTACCGGCACATTTGTATGATGTAAAGTATTTGTCTTCTACAAGCTGTGATACAAGTCTATTAAATGCCTGTGATTTAACAAAATGTCAAAACAGAATGGACTGGTTATCTTCATTCTTTAATACCCGTGATGGTCGTTGGATTGGGTTAGGTATGTTTACAGTTAAGGAAACTGTTCAAACTACAAATCCGGCTAATCTATTAAAGGCTATTGCCGGGTCTGAGGAATTAAAAGGAATAAAAATGTCTTCAAAAGACAGCTTACATGCGGATTACAATATCGCATCATCCATAGAGCTGAGCAACTTTATTTCACAAAGTTTGATAAGCAAAGATGATAATCAGGTGTGGATAACCTCAAAAGAATTAAATGCACTTATCACAAATGACGATGCATTTAAAATATATTTGGGATTGCTCCTTTCTTTCGAACAACGGAATGATGCAAACAAACAAATATTTTATTTTTATAAAACAGATAATGTAAAAATACCAACCACTTTTGGTGATATATTAATTCAAGCACATGGCTCAATTGACTATGTCAGAAGTTTAATAAAAAACACCTATACTGCATATAATACTGCAAATAATGCAGTAAAGAAAATACTTGCAGCTTCAGACAAATCGGTTGAAGCAGATCCACAGGCATTGTATGATTATTACAGGACTTTTAATTCGTCATTAAAACTTATAGTTACAAGTCCTTTTTTAAAACAATATATTCGAAAAGATTATGGGGTAGGATATGCAAAAGTAGAACTGATATTAAATCCTGCAGTTGATATTGCTTATTCTATTTCGACCAAAAAATATTCTTCAGCAATTTATAATACGGCATTATTACTGACTAATATTGAAAGCAATTCTAATGAAAAACCGGTTTTAAAATCATTTATTAAATATGGGACTCTGATTTCTACAGTTGCAAATGCTCAATCATCCGATGAAGTCAAACAGGCTATGGAAGCATCGGTACTACCGGTTGGGAGTTCAGCAATTAAAAGAAATTCATCATGGAGTATAAGCATTAATGGATACGTTGGAGCCTACTGGAGTTATGCAAATAAAAAAAAGGATACATATCCTACACTAGGTTTATCGTCCCCAATTGGGATCAATATATCCAAGGGAATTTCACCAAACGGTAATTGTGGTGGTTTTAGTCTGAATCTACAAATCCTGGATCTGGGTTCTTTAGTTAACTATTATCTTATCAAAGGTGATACAGCTTCAATTCAAAATAATTTTAGTGTAAAACTGTCTAACATTTTCGCTCCCGGATTTAACTTGTGCTATAACATACCTAAAACGCCATTATCTATTGCATGGGGAGGTCAATATATACCAACTTTATACAAATATGAGCAAATAAACGGTAAAAATGATTTGACACCTATAAATACATGGCGTTGGCAATTATCCTTATTAATCGACATCCCATTGTTTAATTTAAAAGTTTGGGATTTCAAGTAATAATAATTAACTATGAATTAACGTTATTATTTATTCGGTTTTTAACATGAATTTTTATAATGTTCTTCATCAAATCGTTTTGACATATATTTAAATTATTAATTATTTAAAACAACTATGCAAAAGAAATATTTAATACTATTCTTTTTTTGTTTGTTTCAAATCTTTCATGGGTATGCTCAAAAGCAAGAAAAAAATGGTTATTTGATAAATAAAAGGACTCTTGACACTTCAAATTATCTAGTCCCCAGTAAATACTATCAAAAGGGGCTTTTAATTTACAAAAATTATTTTGAGAATGAAGTATCATACAAAGATTCGAAATTTAATAATATTGTAAAAATAATTTCAACAGATTTTGAAGACCAGATTGATTTTACAAATGTCAATTTTAATAATAATGTAATTTTAAGAGATTTAACGTTACATGGTGATGTCTGTTTTGATAACGCTAAATTTTCACATTATGCTTCATTCTCTGATTTGGTTTTTGAAGACTTATCAGAAATGACTTTTAATAGGACAAAATTACCAGATACTTTAATATTTGATTATAATTCTAAAATTCCCATTATCGATTTTACAACAGCAAATTTCAGGAAGGAAACTGATAAACATTCAATTTCACTAATGAATACCGATATTTCAAAATTGAAGTTGGATTATATACATTTCAAGTTAATTTGGATAAACTATGCTAATTTCCCTATGACAATTGAAGAAAAAGAAACTGTTTATGAAGCACTTTTAAATAATTTCAAAGTTCACGGGCAATCAGAAAGTTATAAGTATCTTGATATTGAATATAAAAATTTTCAATGGAGAAATAGACATTTAACAATATTAAGTTCAATTTCGAATATTTGGTGGACTTACGGTTATAATAAAGAATTAATATTCTTTTGGACTTTTGGATTTATAATTTTATTTACTCTACTCTCATTTTTTTGGTTGAATTATTTGAATTTTAAAGTTTATCGTTTAAAAAATATACCATTAATACCAGAAATAATATTTTATACTAATAACATAAAAAGCAAATCTAATAATGAAGAAATAATTTTACGATGGAATGATATTTATAAAAAAAAGCCAGATAAGCTATTATTAAAAATGATAGGGAATAGATTGTGGTATTCTTTTGTTTATACTACAAATATCTTTTTCCGTTTTACTCTTAACATGGATGAACTTAAATATTCTCAAAAAAAAGGTGTAATATATTTGTTGTTAGTTTATTTGATTGGTATTATTTGCATAGCCTATTTGGCAAATTTTGTAATACAAAAATAAAACAGTATATTATTATTTCAAATTAGAGTTTCCTTGTTTGGATAGGATTTGTCCTTTGTTAATTGAGATATAACAACAAGTTCGGTTTTAATGGAGTAAAATTAGGTACTGCATTCATAATGTGGGATAGTTGATTGATAACTGTATCTACCATAATAACTAAGTTACGAATTTCGTAAAGTGTTATAATTGATTTTTTATAGTAAGGGTTTCACTCGAAGTGAAGCCCTCACTCATTAAATAAAAAAACAAAAATATTTTATTAAACTATTGTCTATTTAATTTATATTATTTAATTTTGTATTTGAAGATGTGTATAATTGTCATGAACTGTAGTTGATTTAATGATTAAGGAGTTTGAACTATTAAAATAAAGAGTTGTTTTTTTTATTTCTGTTTTCGGAAGATGTGTTTTATTAAGAAACTCTAAAACATTAAGCTGTAAAGAAATGGAACAAAAGAAGAGTCTGACATCCGATTATTTGATAAAACCTTTGATTAAGCTGGTTATTGCACTACAATTACAAATTCTACGTGAAATTCTACAGCTTCATCTTCTGCATTACACCTCCTTGCCGGGTGTCTCAAACCAACAAAACAAAAATAACAAGGAGCAGGAGTTTTATACCAACGAAGAAGTAATGGAATTGCTTCGTATTTCACGAAGGACATTATATTCTTATCGTAAAGAAGGAAAAATAAAAAGTATAAAAACAGAGAATACTATTCGATTTTCGAAGAAGGATATTGATGGATTTAAAGAAGAGAGAGAAGGTAGTTGGTAGTTGGTAGTTTGTAGTTTGTAGTCGCTTGTCGCTACATGTTAGTTGGTAGTTGGTAGTATGTAGTTTGTAGTCGCTTGTCGCTACATGTTAGTTGGTAGTTGGTAGTTGGTAGTTTGTAGTTTGTAGTCGCTTGTCGCTACATGTTAGTCGGTAGTTGGTAGTTTAGAATTGCAAGTGGAAAGGAGTAAGAACAAAGACAAAAGATCAAAGACAATAGAAGAAAGACAACACAATACAAACAATAGATAATAGTAAAAAAACAATTTGAAAAAAATATTAGGTTCACTACACTAATACTCTCAGCAATCATTTGCACCCTGAAAACTCTTTTGATGTTCATAGAACACAAAAGAGTTTTTTTTTTCAATAAATGGGTACAGGAATATCAATAAACGAACAACAACAGATCATTTTCTTGTCGGGTATAAGAAAAAGCATTCATTTTTTAGTTAATCAGGGTCATTGAATTTTGAATATTCGTTAAACTTTATAGTTGAGAACAGGCAAGCGTGGGCAAGCGTAGGCAAGCGTGGGCAAAAAACAGTCATATAGAGCTTTACGTGAGTTTTTAGTATTGTTTTGCTTTTCAGAACCTCCTACCTTTGCTTCGTCAACAGGAGAAAAAGACGTCGTTTTCCGGGAGACAGAAATAATTTTTAATGTATCAATTTTAAAAAAACTTTATTATGTCAAAATCTCAAAACCCTATGACGGGTCACATGAGCGGATCGATGGCTAACTTTGCTACTTACAAACGTTATGGCAAGAATATCATTCGTTCCAAGGCATTCGAACCAAAGGATGCAAATACCGTTTCTCAAAAAGCACAACGTGCAAGTTTTAAACTGATCGTCAATGCGTACGAATCGTTTGGCGGCATTACGGACACTTCTTTTCCAAAGCGTGCCGAAAACCAGTCACCGTTCAATGCATTTGTGGCTGCTAATTTACCGGAAGCTATCGATAAGACAGGTGCAGCACCAGTAATCGTTTACCGCGATCTGAAAGTATCAGCCGGCACCTTACCGGTCGTACAGACAACCGCTGTAATCGATACAGATGGCATTACCCTGAGTTACGAATCCGATTTGGGAAATCCAAGGGTATCCGTGACCGATCAAGTGATTGCCTTTGCACAACTGAAATCGGGTAAATTGCTGATCGTACGGAAAGTGCGTGGTAACTTTCCAACAGGTACGTTGTTGCTGACATCTGATGGTATCAAAGCCAGTGATGTGGTGTGCTGTTACTTGTTTGTACAGAAAGCCGATGGCAGCAATGCTTCTAATTCGACTTACGTGGCAGTAAATTGATCCCTGTACACGGGTCAGCAATTCGTCCCGTGTACTAAAGAAAAATCCCCTGTAGGTTGAAAGGCTTGCAGGGGATTTGTTGTTCGGGCGCATGAATTGAAAAATGAAGTACAAGAACACCTATTGGAGATCACTAAATTATTTTTTGCAAAAAGATTTGTACGTATTATAAAGGTGCAAATTGTAAAATCAAAGTTTTGTTTTGAACGAATTTAATTCGTAGTTAACAAATTATATAGCTTATATACAATTTGTTATAATTAAAATAAAAGATCTATGGATACTTGCACAAAGTATTTCTTTTACTTCAGGTTGTGTTGAACACTTCGATAAAAATAGATCTTTAGCCGGAATAAAGTTTATTTGTTTGCTCTTTTTG
>Ga0302285_10001850_pt1 | contig 11809 bp, 13 predicted proteins | sample III_Fen_E2_2_FD_200455 | JGI IMG/M metagenome (GOLD analysis project Ga0302285, IMG submission 200455) | Peat permafrost microbial communities from Stordalen Mire near Abisko, Sweden - III_Fen_E2_2 | ecosystem: Environmental > Terrestrial > Soil > Wetlands > Permafrost | place: Sweden: Abisko...
ATAGATAGTGTGCTTGTACAATTATTGGATAAGAAATTAAAAACAATGAGCACTATGCTTGGTCTCGGAAATATTACAAGGATAGAGACTATGGACGCTTTTTCTCCGATAAGCATGTTTGAAGCAACTATGGCAAGGTATGCATATAATGTTGGTAAGGTATTTCCAAAGGATGATACTCATCATCATAGAGAGGAATATGAAGGTGCATTTGTTTTTGAACCAAAACCAGGTTTGTATGAATGGGTATCATCCTTTGACTATAAATCTCTTTATCCAAGTGTTGCCAGACAATTTATGATGTCGTTTGATAATTTAATATGTAAGGACAAAGATCATGTTTGTAAACCAAATGAAATTAAAACAGTTAGCGGCGCAGTATTCGACAAAGGTTATTATGCTCTTTTACCGGCTATTTTAACAGATTATTTCGGTATGAGGGTAACAACAAAGAATGTTTCGACAACAGCAGAATTAAATGTGTCTAAACTTAAGGATATTTTAAAGAAAAGACAATTAGAATCACAAATATAATTAAAAACTATGAAAGTACAAATTCACTTAACAAGCCAGTCTAAAGCAATTGTTTATGAGACTGTGAAAAATGCATATACTAAAGATGGTATGTATTGTGTTTATTTAGAAACGCAAATTGTTCATAAATATCCAATGTGTAATATTTTCAGAGTTGAGGAAACATATTAAATACTATGAAAATAATTAATGAACGGTTAAACGAAAAATTTGAGAGAAATAGTGAAAATAAATTATCTACATTAAATATTGGCAAGATAGTTCTTATTCAGGATTGGTTAAAAAAATACAACATTAAACATTATAAAATAAACGATAATTTTTCAATCGATATAACAGGTAATCTATATCTTCAATATAAAGAGATAGATGTGTTACCGGATTATATTCAATTTAATAATGTCTTTGGTTTTATGGAATGTAATTTAAAGACATTTAGAGGAGTTCCATATTTTGTTGATAAACATTTTCTTACGATGAATAAAGAAGTTATTACAACTGAATATCTACCAAGAATTTTAAAAGGAGATTTATTTATTAACAGTTTTAAAATTCCTGATGATGAATTATTTAAATACAGGAAAATTTTTAAAGGAAAAATGTATATTGGAGTAGAACCCAAAACTAGAAAATGGATACTAAGAAAATAGTATAATTATGAAATTAAAGGAATTTAGACAACAGACCAAATATTTGCCTGGAGATACAGAAATAATAGTATTTAAGGAAAACCCTGATGACGCTACCTGTTCACCATTATCATCGATGGATAATTGTCATCATTATAGTGAAGTTGATAAATGTTGCGGAAATATTTATAATGAAAACGATTCAGCAAAAGACCATGATATGGAAGAAAATGATATAGAATGGAAGACTTTAAAAAGTAGTCCATTAGTGTTGGTTCTCTATCCAATGAATTAAAAATAGAAAAAAATATTAAAAATAAATTAAATATTAATGAACGAACAGATTTATAGTGCAGAGAAAGTGAAAGAAAATTCACTTTCTTTTTTTCGAGGTGATGATCTTGCGTCGAGTGTTTGGATGACCAAATACTCTTTAAAGAATGATGAACATTACATGGAATTAGATCCAACTCACACAATAGATAGGATGACAGACGGAATTCTAGCTGCTGAAATTTTACAACCGAATTCACTTAACCGCGAAGATATTCATGAACAGCTTGCCGGTTTTAAAAAATTTATTTTTGGAGGTAGCATACAATTCGGTTTGGGAAATATCTATCAAGTTTCCTCATTAGGAAACTGTTTTTTCATAAACAACGGTGCAGACTCATATGGTGGTATATTTAACACCGATGAACAGATGGTTCAACTGATGAAGAGAAGAGGTGGTGTGGGAATTACGATAGAAGGATTGAGACCTGAAGGTTCAAAGGTCAACAATTCTGCAAGAACATCTACAGGTGCAGTATCATTTATGAACAGATTTTCAGAATCTACAAGAGAGGTTGCACAAGATGGTCGTAGAGGTGCATTGATGATAAGTATGGATATTAATCATCCAAATTCCCCACAATTCTTAATGGTTAAGGATAATACTAAAAAGATAACTGGTGCTAATATATCTATAAAATTCACAGATGAATTTATGAAAGCTGCCAAGAACAATGAAGAGTATAATTTACACTGGCCTGTACAAAAAACTCCACCTCCATTTGTTGACCAACAACCGTTAAATAAATTATTAAAGGACGGTAAAACATATACCAAGAAAATAATGGCCAAGGATTTATGGAAACAATTCATAAAACAAGCACATAAGAATGCGGAACCTGGAGCATTGTTTTGGGATACAGTAATAAGAGAATCACCAGCAGATTGCTATGCAGATAAAGGGTTTAATTCAATGGGAGTTAATCCTTGTGGCGAAGTTATTCTTAGTTCTCACGATTCATGTAGGTTGGCTTCAATTAATTTAGCTGAATTTGTTCTTTTTCCATATACTTCAGAAGCTAAACTTGATACTGAAGGCTTGATTAAAACAGCCAGATTTGCACAACGTGCGATGGACGATATTGTAACTCTTGAGGAAGGTAAGATTAAAACAATCATCCAAAAAATTCATGATGATCCTGAAGATATTGAATATAAACAGGTTGAATTAAATTTATGGAATAAAGTTTTAAGAGTTCTTCAAAATGGTAGACGTACAGGTATCGGCGAATTGGGTTTAGGAGATATGCTTGCAAAGTTAGGTTTACGATATGGTACACCTGAAGCGACTGATTTTACCGAGGAAGTTTTTAAATTAATTGCAGCGAGTTGCTATAAGGAAACAGTCCAATTAGCAAAGGAACGTGGTTGTTTTCCTATTTGGAATCTCGAAGCTGAAAAGAATAATCCTTTCATTAAAAGGATACTTGAAAATTTTAATCCACAGGAATTACATGACTATGTAACATTTGGACGTAGAAATATTGGATTATTATCAATTGCTCCTACTGGTTCCCTATCAATTGAAGCTGGAGTTACATCAGGCGTAGAACCAGTTTTTAAAATTTATTACAGGCGTCGCAAAAAAATCAACCCTAATGATAAAAATACAAGGATTGATTTTGTTGATGAAGTAGGAGATTCATGGGAGGAATATAATGTTATCCACCCGGAATTCGTCAATTGGTGTGTTATTACAACACCTAAATTTACATTTAATGGTGCAAAAACATTTTTATCTAAATTGTCCCCGACCGAATTTGATAAACTAATAGAATCATCTCCATGGGCACATTCAGAATCTCATGACATAGATTATCATGAAAAAATCAAAATGCAAGGTAGAATTCAAAAATGGGTAGATCACGCAATTTCAATTACCCATAATCTACCAGAAACTGCAACATTAGAAGAGGTTGATAATATTTACTATGAAGCCTGGCAAGCAGGATGTAAAGGATGTACAATATACCGTGAAGGATCTAGGTCAGGTGTTTTAATATCAGATACGAAAAAGGAGGAAAAAACAGAGTTTGTTGAACATAGCGCCCCAAAAAGACCTAAGGTATTAATCGCAGATTACTATATTGCTACAAGCCAAGGTAAAAAATATGCAGTTATAGTTGGTCTTTTGGAAAATAAACCATATGAAATATTTGCATTTGAAAATCCAACCATATTGGATAATTGTAAAGGTAAAATAATCAAAATGGGGAAAGGCTGCTATAAATTTGAATCTTCTTGTGGAAACATTGATAATCTTCAATTATCTGTTGACAACATAACAGCCAGAGCACATACGATATTTTTATCTATGTTATTGAGACATGGCGTTGGTTTGAAATATATAATTGAGGTGTCTAAAAAGGTGGATGAAACAATTTCAAGTTTTAGCTCAGTATGTAGAAGAATGCTAAGTAAATATGTTGCTGTCGAAAATAGCGTAGATAAATGTCCAAAATGTGGTGGAACACTTGTAAGAGAGGAAGGATGTGAGCATTGTGTTGAATGCGAATATAGTAGGTGTTCATCTTGAGGTGGTGTTCTAAAAAAAATGAACAAATGAATAATATGAACAATGGGTAGGTTATCGAAAGATTTCTTACCCTTGTTTTTTTGTGATATATAATTATATGAAGATAGTAAAGGAACATATCAACGAAATTTTTTCTAAATCAGAGGATAAATTAACATCTTTAGGAGTTGGTAAAAAATCACAAATTAAAGAATGGATGACAAATCTATCTAGAATGTGTTTAAATGATACAATAATCCCTCCAAGATATGAAATAAACAAAGATTTAACGATAGATGTTGATAGTCATCTATATTTGCCTGGTAACTTCGGTAATTTACCAAGTTTTATTCAATTTAATATAGTCGCCGGCGATTTTAATTGTGTTAATTGTGATATGACTACACTTAGAGGATGTCCAAAAAAAGTTGGAGGATATTATGATTGTAGTTTTAATAAATTAAAAAACCTAGATTACGCACCAACACATGTAAGCAGTCATTTTAGTTGTGGTGATAACTGTTTATTGGATAAAGATGAGGTTGACGAATATAAAAGAAAAATATTATATAATAATGAAATTAGTTAAGGAATATATTAATGAAGTTTTTTCTAAATCTGAAGATAAATTATCATCTTTGGGTGTTGGCAAGGTTCACCAAATAAAATTATGGATTGAAGAATTATTAGAAAAATGTGATGATACAAATATAGATTCACCTGATATAATTATTAATGGTGATTTTACATTAAATGTTATAGGTAATTTATTTTTGCCAAATGGTTGTGGTGATCTCCCGGATTATATTCAATTTAATGAGGTTGGCAAAACATTTAATTGTGTTGAATGTGATTTAACTACACTTAGAGGATGTCCAAAAATTGTACACGGAGATTATATATGTGATAACAATCATCTAACATCTTTAGAATTTGGACCAATATATGTTATGACATCTTTTTTATGTGGGTCTAATAGATTAAGTGGTAGTGAAATACGTAAATTTAAAGAAAAACTAAATATTACTAAGAACGCAGAAAATAATATATCAGAAGAATTTATTAAAAATAGTGATAAGCTATCTTCGTTAAACATAGGGAGGACTGCTCTGATAAAGAAATGGATAGAAAACCTTAGAAAAAAATGTGACGAAGATAGAATAGATGCACCAAATATCACCTTAAATCCTGATAACACATTAGATGTTCATTACAACCTATTTATTCCAGATAATTTTGGTGATATGCCAGAGTATATTCAGTTTAATAAAGTAGGTGGTCATTTTAATTGTAAGGGTTCTGAACTAACTACATTAAGAGGATGCCCGAGGTGGGTTAATAAGGATTACATATGTGATTTTAATAGGTTGACCTCTCTTGAATTTGGTCCAGATTTTATAGGCGGGTGTTTTACATGTAGTAATAATTATGAACTAAGTATTAAGGAAATTGAAAGATTTAAAAAAAAATTAGGTGCTGATGAAGAAAGAATCAATATAGATGAAGGGTTTGTTAAACATGAGGATAAATTGAATTCATTAGATGTAGGGAAAAGAAAAATGATAGAAAATTGGATAGATGAAATTAAAGAATTATATAGTGTAAATTCGCTGTTTCCCCCAGAATTCAATATAAATGATGATCTAACAATAGATATAGATGGTGATTTTGGTCTGCCTGATAATTGTGGGAACCTACCAACATATATACAATTCAATAGAGTTAATGGAAATTTTAATGTATGTAATTGTGATTTGACAACATTAAGAGGATGTCCGAGGTTTATTGAAGGTTCATTTTTTTGTAATAACAATCATTTAACATCTTTAAAATTTGCGCCAATAGTTATTAATGGAAGATTTGAATGTGATAATAATGATATCAATAATGAAGAAAAATACAATTACATAAAAAATTTACTTAAAGAATGAAATTAGTAAAGGAACATATCAATGAAGGATTTGAAAGATCTGAAGATAAATTGTCATCAGTCGGGGTAGGAAAGATTGTATTGATAAAAAGATGGATAGAAGAATTAAAGTATGAACAATATATTCAAAGAGTTGTTATTTCGGAAATAACAATAAATGATGATTTTACTTTAGATACTAAAAATTCTTTAATGCTACCTGATGATTTTGGTGATTTTCCAGATTTTATACAATTTAATAAATGTGGAGATGATTTTAATTGTCGCAAATCAAATATTACATCATTGAAAGGTGCGCCAAAATTTGTTGTTGGTGATTATATTTGTTGTGATAACCCTAGCTTATCTTCTTTAAAATATGGACCGAAAAAAGTTATAGGAAATTTAATATGTAGTAAGACAAGCATACCAAAAAATGAAATTCTAGATTTATTAAAAAAACTACATAAATGAAAATAGTAAAGGAAAGTTTAAATCAAACATTTACAAGAAATGAAGATAAACTATCATCGATTGGTGTTGGTAAAATAGACATGATTAAAAAGTGGATAGAATTATTTTATAAAAAATGCAAAGAAGAAGTAACATTTATTGCAGATTTGGTTATAAATGATGATCTAACTATAAATAGTATGTCTAATCTAGTATTTCCGGATAATATCGGTGAACTGCCTTCATATATTCAATTTAATAAAGTTTATGGATATTTTAATTGTAACCGTTGTGAATTGAAAACATTAAGAGGATGTCCAAAAGAAGTAATTGTAAACTATAAATGTCAGACAAATAAATTAACATCATTAGAATATGGTCCTACTTTCGTAAAAGGATATCTTGATTGTGAAGGAAACAATATCCCAACAGAAGAAGTTGATAAATTTAAACATATTTTATACATAACTAAAGATATATGAAATTTATAAGAGAAACATTATATGAAGGATTTGTTCGTTCTGGTTCAGACAAACTTTCATCATTAGGTATTGGTAAAATTCAACTCATAAAGGAATGGGTTGAAAAGATAGATCTTAAAAATTATACAATCAATGATGATTATACAATTGATGTCATAGGTACTATTAATCTTTATCAAAAAATTATTCCTGAATATATTCATTTTGGGATAGTTAAAGGATATTTTAATTGTTCTGAAACTGGAATTAAAACATTAAATGGTTTAATTAAACAATGTTGGAGTTTTTCGTGCATAGGAAATGAATTAAAATCTTTAGAAGGAGGACCAACATCAGTACGTGGCGTATATAATTGTTCTGAAAATTTATTGACATCATTAAAAGGAGTGTCAAAAGATGTAACCTCTCTTTTTTGTGATCATAATAACTTACGTGATTTGGAATATTGTCCTATGAATAAAGACGGTATGTTAATAAGTCTTTTTTGTCAAAATAATTTATTAACTTCTTTAAAGGGGTCTCCAAAAATCATAGAAGGGGATTTTAGTATACAGGATAATTTGTTAAAATCATTGAAATACGCACCCAAATCAGTAAGTGGTGATATTTGGTTAGGAACCAATAATTTATCAGCATCAGAAATAAAATTTTATAAAAATAGTATAGTATTAGGTGGTAAAATATATTCAAAAAATCAATCTAAATGAAATTAGTAAAGGAAAGTTTAAATCAAACATTTACGAGAAGTGAAAGCAATGATAAATTATCATCACTTGGTGTAGGTAAAATAGCAGCTACAAAAGCATATTTGGATGATATGGCAATCACAGAATTTGATGATAATGAAGATGGAACTATAGATGTATATTGTCCTTATGCATTAGATGCTGATAATTTAGAGAATTTATTAAATTTATCACCGTCATATATAAAAATACGTAATATTTTTGAAGATCCGCAGGAGTTGGAATACGCTCCAATTTTAAAAAGAGAGATTATAGATTATAAATTAAAAGGTGGGATTACAATAAAAACAATGCATATTTTTATGACTGAAGAAAATTATACATTTGATTTTTTATTTTCTGATGATAAAAATATACATTTTGTATCCTATTTTGAAATAGGTCCAGGTAGTAATTTTAGTGGAAAAGAATCAAAGGATTATGTTTACATTGAATGTGATGGAGGTAAATCATATCACTTAGACGCTGATAAATGGATAGATCTTTTAGGACAATATGGAAATTTATCAATTATGATATTGATTTCGGCTTTATATTATGGTGACACAAGTGAGATAAAAAACATATCGGATTATATTAAGTATTAGGGCTAGTTTTATTTCCTATAGTTTCAATTAATTCGAATCCCCATACAGGTTCATAATGAGATTGCAAAGCCTCTTCTATTGTTTTACCTAACTCATCAATACCAGGGTCTCCAAATTTACCTATATCGAAAACTCTCTTTTGTTTATGTGTATCATCTTTTGGTGAATCTCTAAAATACACTATATTTTCAAACACGCTTAAATCATGAGTATTTAATTCATAACCATGGGAAGTATAACTATCCTTATATTCATTTGTAAAATATTTCGGATATTCAACATATTTCATGATATATTTTAGATTTTCTAATCTCCATTTATCTTGCATATTATCAAGATATTCCTTTTTTACAAATATTTCTATGTGATCGAGATCAATTATCTTATATGTTAAATACATATGATCATTATACATTTTATCTAATTTGTCCTTTATCTTTTTGTATTTTCCTACACCCAACGTTGCCAGAGAATTTTCTCCTTGTTTAAATCCTTCATTAACCATTTTAGCTCTCATTAAATGTATTTTATTCTATATATCTCGAATAAGAACTTAACGGCTTCAAACCTATATAAAATACAAGGACTATCATCTTCAGATATATAAATAAAGTTTTAAATAATAAGGATATGAGTTTAAATACAATCAATGAATCGATAGAAAAATTAGGATTGACTGCAGTCCAAAAAATACTATCGGAGGAAGTTATCATCACAGAAAAAATCGATACATACCGTATTCTTTTTGAAAGAGTTGGGGATACTATAAACTTCTATAAGAAGGATAATACACCCATTGATTTGGTATCTCGAACACTTACCGATATCTACGAAGATTCTATCACTGAACTTTCAATCTTGATAGAAAATGCGAATGTACCAGAAAACATGAGATTTGGGCTATATTACACACCAAATGAAAGACCTCTGAGGATACCATACATGAATATTCCAAAGTACATCCTTACTGATATAACATGTAAAAATGGTGCAAAACCTGAATGTTTGGACTATGATATGGTCACTGAATGGGCAGGAAATTTATGTATTGGAATGCCTCCTATCATATTCAAAGGAAAACTATCACAAGATCAGATATCGAAACTGATAGCATATGATAATAAAACATTCATGGATGATTATGAAGATACTGCAACTAATTTTTCTCATATATTAACAGGAACCATTAATTCACCATATTCTAAACAAGACATAATTGAAGGCATCATAATCAAATCAAAGGATAAACTTTTTCAAGTTATTTCATATGAGTTCGATATTTTAAATGAGGCGTACGAACACATAACTGTCCCAAGAGATTTTTATGATCTTACTCTGATGAGTGTTATAAATTTTCTAAATGAATATTCTCTTGCTCTGCCTTCCAATGTAAATAAGGAAACAGCGTATATTTCAATAATAAACGACATCTTCAATAAATATTGTGCAAAAAACAATCTAAATGAATCCATTGAATTAAAGTATTTAACACCAAGACAGTATGGCTACGCAGGAGAATTGAATAAAAAGTTCATAAACAACAAAGAAACTTTGACCATTCTATCAAAAGGAAAGATATATGAGGGCCTATACAAGGTGATACTTTCTTCATTTAGAAAAAACAAGAAGCCTTACGGTTTGTTAAATGAAAGTATGATAGAGAAATTTAATACGTATGTATATTTGATAAACACCGCAATTAACAATTTCGATATCGAACCTGAAATATTGAATGAAGCTGACGAACCTGAAGTTTCTGTTGATCTTAACAAGGAGATGGACAAGGAAAAGGAAAATGATAACGTTGTTGTTGATGCAATAAATAGAAGAGAATACACTGATGTTGATAATATGAGAGTTATATCATCAATACAGGTTGCATTTGAACCTAAGGCTAGGGATATTACAAAAGGAAAGACAAAATGTGCTATCTATCTCACAACATATAGACCATTTTCCAATGCTCAAATGGAAAACATCAATAAGATCATAGATAAATGGAATGTTCCAGTTATCATCGCCGCTATAAGTAATAAATACAAGATGATTGGCACTGATTTTATTTTAAGTGATGAACTTGTTAAATCTCAAATGTCTGCCATTTGTAATTTTAATAAGGAAACCGTTCCTTTTAATATCATGTTGGATTCTTGGAATCTAAAGGAGATTTTTGAATATTGTAGACCTGATTATGAACCAATTGTGATAATAACTGACATTGATAAAAAATCTGATCTTATGTTACAACTTTATTTTGAAGAGGAGATGATGGGTCATAGAATAAATGTTGATAAGGATTTTAACATAGGAGAGTTAGATAACACAGATAGGTTAATGGCGTTAAGAAGTATAGAGGATTCTGATGCAAGTTCATTTAACACATTAGTACCTCAGGCTATAAAGAATTTTTACTACAACATTATTGAAGAATATAAAATATGGGTACCTAATAAACGATGAAATTAATCAAGGAATCTATAGAACACACATTTATAAGAGGAGGCAAGGATAAATTATCTAATTTAGGTTTAGGTAAAAGGGAAATTGTATATAAGTGGTTATTAGATAATTATACAGAAAAACGTATAGATATATTTATAATAAATGATGATTTTTCTATAGATGCATCTGGCGATATTTTTATTAGAGATTTTGCTGGAAACCTTCCAGAATTTATTCAATTTAGAAATATTTACGGTTCATTTTCATGTACTAATTCCGACTTAACAACACTGCGAGGTGGACCTGTCCGCGTAACTGGAGATTATTTTTGTAATTATAATAAGATGAAAACATTAGATTTTGCACCTATGTTTGTTGGTGGTGATTTTTCAATTGAATATAATGAATTAAAAATGATTGAAATAGCCTTATTTGCAAATAGAAAACCATATATTGGTGGTACAATAACATTTGGAGGAAGAGAAATAAGTGGAAGGAGTTTTATAAATGGGTTTTTTGAAAATTACAAACCAAACGTGTATGAATCATTTACCAAAAGTAATGATAAATTATCAAATATTGGTGTCGGAAAAATAACACTTATAAAAAAGTGGTTGGAAGATGACTACGGTTTGCAATTAAATAAATATACACTTAGAGATGATTTAAGTATAGATGTAGGAACATCTATTACTCTTCCAGATGGATTTGGGAATCTTCCAGATTATATCCAGTTTCATAAAATAGATGGAAATGTAAATTTTGAACACTGTGGATTGACAACTCTGAAAGGTTCACCTAAGATAGTAACCGGCGGGTTTTATATAGCCAATAATAATTTAACATCTCTAGATTTTGCACCAAGAAAAATAATGGCTGGATCCATAAGTTGTGGAAATAATAATATTCCAAAAGAAGAAATACAAAAATATATAGATAGCAAACCAAAAATTAGTGGTTATCTTTATTCCGATTATAAAGAATTTGAACAATATAAAATATTTAATTATTAATATGAAAAAAGTAACAGAATTTATCGATAATTCGCAAATATTAAATGAAGACGTAAACATTATTGATCCTACACTTGCTCAACAATATTCACAACTTCAAAAACAAATGTTAGATAAGGATAATCAGATAAATGCCTTAAGAAAACAGATTAATACCGTTGAATCT
>Ga0302285_10001858_pt1 | contig 11791 bp, 4 predicted proteins | sample III_Fen_E2_2_FD_200455 | JGI IMG/M metagenome (GOLD analysis project Ga0302285, IMG submission 200455) | Peat permafrost microbial communities from Stordalen Mire near Abisko, Sweden - III_Fen_E2_2 | ecosystem: Environmental > Terrestrial > Soil > Wetlands > Permafrost | place: Sweden: Abisko...
AACCCCAACCCCAACCCCATATAATCTGTGCTTATCTATCAGAGTAACAAGAGTTTTTCTTGGTGATTAAGAAAATAGATAATAAAACGAAGAATCACATGACAAATTAAAAAAACAATTGAAAAAGCATTACTCTACCTGGAATCATTCTAATCTAACAAATTTTGGTAATATTTTGAGTAAAGAGATAGATATTAACAGGAGATAATACATAAAGTATGAAATTTATTGGTGAGGTGGTTTGAAAGGTAGAATAAATTAAATGTCTGCTTATGAGAGTGTGTGTAGTTAGGGTTTTTTAAAAACACTCAATTAGGGATCACTCCAAGAAGCAGAAGAAAGAATAAGCTAATAATTTGTCTTCAATCTGATTTAATAGGAAAATTAATGATATTTGGACTGAATATTTTGAGTGCTTGGAATCGTTGATTTTCCTCTAAATCAATTTGGAAAATTCCACTCACATTATCAGTTGAAGATGTGAAAGAACAATTCTTATCCAGAGTTTCCGCTGGAGATGTTATTATATTTAAGTGTTGCAGTTACTTCGCTTGCTGGGCGTTTTTATTATTCTTTAGATGCTTAGTGGCTTTAAAATCAGTTTCTAGTTAAATTGTCGAAGGTAATATTACATTTGTAGTGAATTCCTTAGGTTGCTTCATTGATTTACTTCCTTTCACGGTGAATCCTTTAACATTTTTACTAACTCCATTGCTGTTTCTAATATTATTTGGGACTACGCTGGAGCTATTCTTAAGATAAGATTACTAAAGGCTAATTCCAAGTTAATTTGAACGTAAAAGATCGATCTCATCGTCAACGGATTCCCTCATTCTTGTGACGGATGCAACAATCACGTAGAATATCTGAAAGAACAGAATATACGCGTAGATTGCTGCAAAAACGATCGAGATTCGGATTTATATTTTTATCATATTCGAAGTGAAATCAACTTCATCGAGATATTTATAGTACATGTAAAAGAAACCGAAGCATTCTATTAATCGATACACTGCGCTGATCACTACGATTTACGAGTTCATGATGTATGAAGAACTTCTCAAAAATAGCAGACGATAACGGTGAATGGATATATTTGAAGGAGATCTTAAATAAATGCAGTTAAAGAACAGATGGCAACTTCCAACAAATGAATCTAAGATTGAAATCCTATTTTTTATGATATTGTACAAGAATTGAATAATCACAATACAGGCAATGACGAGGAGGGACTAAGTATCAAAGAAACAAAGAATTGTTAGAAGGAGAAGAAACATCTTCAGCATAAGCATAAAGAAATGTTAACTTACAATGACGAAAAAATCGATGATTGTGGAGGAGTTAGAAAATATTTACTGATCTTTTTTGATAAGAAAGAAGATCGAGTAGAATGCTGCTCTTGAATAGACTTCAACTGTGTAATGGATGAAGTCTTCAGAGCAGACATCTTCTCCTATTAAGAACTTGGGGTTGAAGAGACCGATATTCAGCGAAGTTGCAGCTATGCTGAGAAGATTTATGACTGTAATATCGTCGTTGGATAGCTAGTAGAAGGATATCAAGTAGATGCACAATACACTCAATATTCGTCCCTAAAATACAAAAAATAGATGCTGTTTTTAGAAAGTGTGCTGATAATGAAATCAGAGCATTTTACTTAAAAGAATGAAGCAGAGATTATCGAGTTGTATAATGAATTGGAAGCAGCAGCTGTCTGCTAGCTGCGACGGAGAAACAGCACTGCTAAATGCTCTAAGAAGAACAGCTTAATGATAAATGCTAGTTTTGGCTGGATAAAATCATAGAGAGATCTGTTCAAAAACCCATAGAACCATTGCAGCATGTAGAGAAAAAATATGAGCACTCCATAATAAAGGTAGTCATCTTCTTTGTCGAGAAGATAGAACATTTGAATGAGAATAGTCAGGCTGCTGAAGAGGTAAATGAAAATTTCAATAACCGCAAAGAAATAATGCTAGTAGGATTGGTTGATTTAGGAAACCGAAGCAAGAGATTTCTTTCTCATAGGACAAATTCTTTGCACCAAATCTACTCACCAGACAAACCTATACCGTTGAGCGCTTGTTAAGCAGACAGATATCTGAGCAGTTAGTAGTTAGCTGAGAACTTGCTTCGGCCACTTGCGCTTTTGATTTGGAAGTTACTCAGATCCTCTTCGCTTTCCTTGCGATTGTTTGTTCTCTCTGTTTTGTTCGTTTTATTCAAAGCTCTTTAAATTCTCAGAGTCCTGTAGGATTAAAGGAACATTTCCCTAGTATGAGTTTAACATAAGTTCTAAAAAACACACACACAAAAGAAAGAGATAATTAGTAATCTCAAACCTAGAAGGCTACAAATTTGAGTTCGATAAATGTTGAAGCAAAATCTTCTCTTGAAAAGGCTATTTGTTTTTTCTTTAAAATTAAACTACCTTACCAATAAGACTGTTAATTTGTAATGAATTAAAAGCGTAAGTTTAGAGGATATATTGTTGATAATTAAAGAAAATATGTAAAATATAATATTTACTGATTTGGATTGATTTTATGTATGTTCCAAAAATGCTGAAATGACTCTTTTGCAGAGGTAAGTAATCAAACTTAATAAACATCAAAAATAGAACATTTTGAATTTCTAAAAAGGAATGAACTCGAATAGAAATTGTTAAGATTAATTATTCTTTTCAGCTTTCGAATGAGAGAGGAAATATTACATAAATATTTATTATTATTAGTTTACTACAAAGTGAGGGCGAGAATATGAGAATAAAATAAAGTTGCAGCTTAGAAATAAGATTCTAAGAAAGATGAAGTGGCCGAGCGGTCCAAGGCGGTAGATTAAGGCTCTATTCCGAAAGGGCGCGAGTTCAAATCTCGCCTTCATCAGATTTTTTTTAATTTGAACTCTTTTTTTTCAAAAAATACTAAAAGAGAAAAATCTCGAAGTAGATTTAAATATCCTCTACCAAAATTGTCTTAAATCACTTTATATTTTTGTCAATCTCTCATATTCCAATAGTTTAAGTACTTTATAATTGTCTTTTGAGTAGAGCAAAATAGCCGCTCATGTCTATCAAAATATCAAAGGAGATCAAAACAAGTGTTTGTTGAAATAATTAAGTCCAAATGAAGTAGAACGATAATATAAGAAAATATTAATTACGTAATTGTTGTATTTATCTTTGATTAATAATTATCTGTTTCCCTCTTCTAGCTTATGAATGCAGGCCGAATTGTCAAAGCAGACACTCCAACTTTAGAGCAAAGAGCAAGCATTCAAGAAAGTAACTATTTGCCTGCAGGAAATAGCAGAAAAGACAATAGCAATACTGCAACATCCAATGAAGGAGAAGAAGAAGAGATTTACTGTGACAACCGAACATCTTGCATAAAACTATAAAAAGTGTAATTTCAGAGGATAGATCGATCAGAAAGCAGTCCAAATAGCCAGCGGGCTTTGTTTCTGTTTGTAACCCTGGAGGAAGATCTCGAAGAAGAGAAGCAAGAAATCCGAGGGTATGAAGTATCTCACTCTTAGCTGGAGGATGTACTTCGAGCATTCTAGTTAAAGTGTCCTTCGCATGACCAGATTTGCTAAGTAGGATAATTAGAACCCGAAGAAAAGTGTGTGACGAATACTTCGAGTATCTTTCACGTACTCAATGCGATAATCAAAAATGAATATCTTTACTCTTGTGACATATTCTAGTCCTTCCTTATCTCAACCTTCAAGTACAGTCTAACATATTAAAACACAGAAGCGCTATCTCTGTCTTCGTCTTCATCTTCCTGTGAAGACAAGGAAGAATCCGATGAGCGAGTTGAAGATGCTTTTTCTGGTCGGAATATTTTCTGCGACGAATTAAAAGAAGATCATTATTATTCAGATGATTACAAATATATGGACGGAGCTAATGTCTAAAGTAGCACTACCTTCCGAGATAAAACTTCGAATAACAAGACGGATTCAACGCTGGTTGAAGACGACGATGGCTATGAGGAGGAGGAGAAAACAATGACTACTGAGCTAGAATAAAGCCATTAGCATACTTAATCCCACAAACTACTGCTACAAATTCCACAGACAATTCAATAAAGGAGATCTTTGGCATCTTCACCTATGTCTCAGTAGCTCTAATTGAATACCAGGTTAAGCTATAGTGGAGTGATATCGAACTATTCTCAATTCAGTCCATAGCGATTGAGCCTTTCTTCAGCTTTCGAGTTCTTGGCACAGAATTAACTCTAGCCCAAGTCAAAAATGAAAAAAAATAGACCCTCTGTGAATTAAAACACCATCAAAGCTTCAATAGCAGAATCGATTAGTCGTCCTAATATAACTGCCCCTTGCAAATTTGAAAATAGCATTTCCTGCAGCAGACAGAAACATGTGATTAAAATACAAAAGAATTCAATATCTGGATCAGGACACTAGTAGCTTAAATAAGCTCAAACCTTAGGGAGTATTTCCAGTACAAATTCATTTGAGGAACTTAACATGGCAAGTAAGCCTTAAATTATAGAGGGAAAACAATAAATAAGCCCTTCTAGATAACAGAAAAAAGGTGTTAATAATAATAACAATAATTAGAACAGTCATTTTTCAAATGTAAAGTAATAATTTTAAAGACTCAGTATTAATTTGGTCAGTGCTAATCGTCCATCTTTCAGTATTGCACCAAGATCGGGGACTAAATTGGAGTAATTCCAGCAATCCTTAAGCTTCCCTGGTTTGAAATCAAAAAATCTAGTCAGCAATAACTCTTCGAATATCCTGTAATTATCTCGCTTTTAGTCAGCATAGACACCTTCAGATAACTCCTTTTCTGGGAACACCGTTGAAGCTATCGATAAAAAGGAAGCAACTGTGCTTGAAACTGAGGAATAGCTGCAAGACACGCAGGTGACTTTGACTTAAAATAGCATCTCTAAAGAATATGATGACAATTCAATATCATCCTCTTCCTCATTTGAAGAGAGTTAATAAATAAATTAACCTTTAGGAATGGTTATGTCCAACCCTAGGGAGAATGTTATAGCTCAGAAAAGGAAGAGAGTCAAGCACCAAAGTAAGACTAGTCCAGTAAGAAACAAACTTATTTTAAAATATATTTTAGATCAAGATGCAATTTTTGTGTTAAAAAAGGATCTTGATAATGAGAGAAGCTGCGAGGACAAGGGAAGTGATGCAGTACACTCAGATGGCGCCTTGAGAAGAAGAAAAATATGTGTGAAGAGAAAAAAAACCTAAGAAGATACCCAAAGAAACAGAGAAACTGAGGAAGAAAAAGAAAAACAATTTTCATCAGACCAAAAAACAGAGATAATGTTTAGTGAAAGCAATATCCAGGAGAGCTTCAAGCATGAGGATGATTAGGTTACAAACAAGGATTCTTTAAATTCAGGAGGTTTTGGTAATAGTAACAGTAACAACAATTGCAATGCGAAGCTCCTCGAAAATTGCAGCTAATATGATTTCAATTCTACCACTGAGCAGGTGAAAGTGGAAGATGTGTAAATTGGTCTCGTTTCAGGTGATATTCGCAAATCAACCAATAAAGAAAAAATATGCAATTTATTATTGAATAAGCAATACAGTGATTTATCAGAGATCGGAGGTGGTTCTTTTGGACTTGTCCTCCGTGCACGCACGCCGGAAGGTTACATAAGAGCACTTAAAATCCACTCCGCCACCAGCGAAAATACAGAAATCGAATTCAAGTATGTGAAGAATATTTTTCCAGAAAAAGAGAATCTAATAAAATTTCTTTTGATGTATATTTGTTGCAGGTTGGCGAAATTCTTGAGTTCTGAAGGGACTGAAAATCTGTCTGCAAACAACATCATGACGTACAATACAATAAAATTCAGAGACACTGTTAGCAAGAAGATGATTGAGGTCATAGAGATGGAATTAGCGGATGATTCACTGAAAAATGAAATTTACAGAGGAGAGAATAGCAGCGCTAGCAATTCTAAAACAAGTAATAATGTTATTTCAGATGAGAAATTCAAATCAATTTGCGTGCAGTTAGTTGGGAATGTCCTTTCCATGCATAATATGTGCGTAGTGCACCGAGATCTCAAACTTGATAACATCCTTGTGAGCAATGGCAAATATTTCCTTGCTGATTTTGGCATTTCGGAAGAAATCGGGCCACAACTGATCAAAAATTTCATTCCTGGAACTGATTGCTTCTCGATCAGATAGAACATTGCAGGGACTTAATTATACTTCTCCCCTGCAATCAGAGAAGCACACTCAGCGCATCCTAAATAGTACCTAATTGAGCACGACCCCTTTAAATCAGACATCTACACAGTTGGTTTGATTCTCTTGGAAATTGAACTTGTGAGAAGAGGATGGACGCAAAAGAATATTAGATCTGTACTTTCTGACAAGCAGAAAGCGTTTTAGTACGCTTCTCAGATAAATATAAACTAATATCTGATTAAGGATGACCACTACATTCTCCGCGGGCAGCTTTATCAGTAGGTGAATATTCTTGCAGAGATGCTTCAAGCTGAGGAGAGAAACCGAATATCGTCAGTGAAATTATGTCTAGTGTGCTAGCTTGATAAGATCATTTTGAGTAATATAATCGTTCCACATCATAAGATATTTCCTCCGATAATTGATATTAAAAACGATAAGTCGTGTGTCATAAGGTATACAATCAAACTTCTAACGTATGAAGGTAAGAGAATAATAATCAAAAAATACCTGTGTTTTCAGGAATTTCTATTCGAGGGTTTTGAAAGGGAATATGTGCATTGCTGTTCTTTTATGATAAAATAAGCTAAATGTTGACCTTTGCATTAAACAGGAGAATATATTAAAACTGAAGATGGAAGGATCTTAAGGCATGGAAAAGGTTAACTTTTCAAACTTGTGGAGGAGGAAAGTGTTATTTACAAGATGCTAGTCTTCGAAGGTGATTGGGACAACGATTTACCTCATGGCAAAGGAACATTTTACTTTTTCTAAAATGAATGGGTCTACGAAGGTGATTTCAAGAATGGGCTGTTCTTCGGCTAGGGCGTTGTGAAGTTTATCGATTGGGTTGTCTACAAAGGCAATTGGTGCAATTTTATTCTGGAGGATTTTCTTGTACCCGTAATGGCTGCAGATAACTAGCCATTTCTGCAGAGATCCAATAAGCCTATTGAAGTAGTAATCAACACGCATGACAAAGAAGGATTTTTGAGATACATAGGAGACGATGAGATTGAATTACAATTTGATACTTAAACGTTTCGTTAATATGCCAAAAATATATCTGAACTAAAGAGTTATATTAAGGATAAGACTCTAGTTAGGATAATTCTTGTCTCTCGGAAGACTTAAAATGATTTCAATTACAGCGAGCGATAGTAACTCTTGTTATTAGCTGCAAATCGCAAAAAGCAGCGTAAAGTCAAGGTATTTATCAGATATTTCAAGCACGAACCGCTTCTTGATGAGACAGTTTTAGATCAGTTGATTTCGCTGCTAAACTAAAATGACTCTTTAATCAATCATAATTTAGAGTCTTCAACTGCCACTGTAGCTCCTTCTGCTGCTGATACTGCTGATGGCGACTCAGTGATTTATGTAAACTGCGAGTTTTTCAGTAAAGAATGTGGCAGATTATTTTTAGAGGAAAGAATCCAGCAGAAACAAGAGAATATGTTCAAGATAGAATATCTAAGAAATATTGGCATTCCAGTGTAAGTTGAGGAGGAATCAATTGTGAAACTGTTAGTCTAAGGTGATGTCAAAAATTTAAAAGAATTAGATTTATCTCGCTGCTGTAAGATATCTTCGTAAGTATTTGTAGGTCTCGATAACAGATTATCGACGAGAGAGTGGTGCCTAAAATCACTCAATCTCAGATATGAAGCTCTATCGATATCAACTATTATCACACTCTTTAACTTCTAATTCCTTTAGCTTATTAACATTCTCGATTTTTCATATTCTTAATTCGACGACTAATGCATGAGTGAACTCCTGAAATGTCAGTAATTACGATCACTGCAATGCTTAAAATTAAGTTATTGCAAACTCATAAGCTACAAGGGTCTAGAGCTGGCTTCTAGTCGTCTCACAAGCGCAAACTTTCCATCTCTCAACAATCTAGATTTCGAAGCGATTCTGACTAATACCAGCAAGCAAAAGGATTTCTAGGATAACAGTAATTCTTTGTTACTTGCAGAATAGCAATTGCTTTAAACGTTCGATTAGAGGCACCATCTGACATCTTCTGTTGTTAATTTGACGCTGCTAGATGCGCCATAGAATAAATCCTTTTTTCCATACGCTTCTCCTCATCTCTTGCAATAGTTATAATTTCTGTAAAAAGATAATATTTTAAGGAAAAACCTGTCAGTAATCGACATTTCTTAACTCCATGGGCATTCTTTCTCAGCAACTCCATCTATTTCTAATATTTTTCCTGAAATTGAAGAACAAAACGCTGATATTTCGTTATCTCTCCCAACACTCTTTCCGAGATACTCTAGTCAGAAACTCTCCATGCCTATGTCATCTTCTCCGATTCTTGAAATGTCTTCTCCGTAAGTCTCAAAGGATTCACAGAATAAGAAGAAACTCTCCCGAAATTCACTTGTGAATTGGATAAATCAGCTTACTGATAAGAATATCCCAGCATTTTAGAAATTTATGAAATAACCAAAATTATCTAGAATTCAGACGCTGAGTTTGAGATCGACTAACATTGATGATTCGATTCTGAAATTGCTTGCTAAAAATACAGCCTTCGCATAGCTTCACGATTTAGATATCTCATTGTGCTAGAAAATCACTTCGGAAGGTGTTGAGAGTATCCTAGTTTCTCCAACATTAATATCTCTTCGATCCATCGATGTAAGTCAAACTCGGATTGCCTCTATCTCTCCAAAAGGCATGTAGTTGGTTCAATTATCAAGCCTCAATGTGACATGGTGTGATGAGCTTCTGTCCCTAAATTTAGCTAAGTTTTTTGCATCGAAAATCAACTCAATGATGATAACAAAGCTTTTTATTGATGACACAAAATTTGCTGATCCAAAACTTAGTCAGTCACTAGCGGGATGCAGTAAACTCTAAGAATTGCATGTAATTATCCCACAAGGCGTATAGTCCTTGCGATTCCATGAGCTTGCTTTGAATCTGCTGCTTGAAAAAGGGATTTATTTGAATTTTTATTCCAGCGAGATTCAAATGGAATGCATTAACAATCTCGTTATCTCCGATGTTGCGCCGAAACTGAACAAGATTTAACTGTAAAATCAAGTGTTCATAAACGGAATACAATTTTCCAGATTAAATCGATTTGGAGTTCACTCAGAGGCAGTGCGAGTCTAAAAAACTTAAATTCTCGATATCCCTTCGAAAGAAGTTGCCTTAGCGCAGCTTGATGAAGAAAATATTGGTGACGATTTATGTAAACTTCTGAATTCTCGTAATTTTCTGCTTGTCAAGGAGCTGGATATTTCTAGGTTGAAAGTCAACAGCTATGCTGGGGAATTGTTAGCTGGAAGTCGATACACTCGCTCACTGGAGTTCATAGATTTAAGCTATTCAAGCATACGAGATGAGGAATTACTGAAATTAAGCAAATCCAAATATCTTTCGAAGCTTGAAATCATGAAATTAAACCACTGCAGAGATATCACAGAAAAGGGAATCAACCATTTACTCTCCTAGCATTCTACTCTCCATAATTTGAGACTGCTAGAACTCAAGCATAGATTACTAAATATCTATCTCGTGAATCCCTTGGACAAAGTTCAAATCATTGCCGATTACATTCTCTTCAAGGCAGAACATATGAACAGCCAAATTGTAAACACACCCTCGCACTCCCATTCTTCATCGATTTCTTCGACTTCTCAGAGGCAGCTCGCTCACCTCCGATTTGAATAATTTGCAAAGCGCTGGGCAAAGATATTCCGAGACAATATTTCCAACATCAGCGTGATAGAAATATCGGGTTTCGACGAGAACATTATCGACCATTTCTTGTCTCTCATCACGGATAAAAATAAAATTAAAAAAGTCCTCATTGATTTCTCGAAAAAACACCAGAAGACACAAACATCTCACCAAAACCATGACTAGTTCCTTAGAATCAACTAAATATTCTGCAAACTCCCTGATTTAACAGAACTTCGTCTCGATTTTTCAAAGTAAAAATCTCTTTTTTTCCACTTGAAAATTAAAATAAAATAACCTCCAAAATGAAATTTATTTTAATTCTAACTTTTTGCAAAGATGGAAGGAGATGACTGATTTATCAGTGAAGATTCTCATGGAAGGAATTTAAGGCTTAAAGGCACTCAAAGTTCTTGAATTGAATCTCTCCGATTGGGGGAAAGACAATTCTCACATAACCGATTTGTCTTGCATTTTCTTAGGCAACGCGATCACAAAGATTTAGCAAATCAACTTCATCAGTCTAGATCTTTCACAGTATAACATTTTCTTGTTCATTTTTTTGGGGATGATTAACTAACTAATTATTTTAATCTAGCTGGGGTGAAAGCAACTCTTCGGTATCTGACAAATCGATTTGCTACCTGACAGAAGCAATTTTCAATACAAAAGATTACCTTACCTATTTATCGCTGAAGCTAAACTGCTGGGGATCATTCATCACAAATGAATCACTGTATTAACTGAGTTATCTCCTTAAGCATCTGAATCTCCTTTCATTCCTTCATCTCGGGCTGACAGAGTATAATTGTTCATTGAGATTTGGTTTCTACTTGAAAGTTCAATTCTATTTTATTGTTTATCCATTCAAAAAATCAGATGGGGGAAAGACAATTCTCATATTAACGATTCTGGAATCGAAGCCTTAACAAATGCGATAGGCAATTCACGTTATCTTAATCAACTCGATATCAATCTAGCCTAGTAAATAAAATTAATCTTTATCAGTTTTGTTTTGATTCTCTCTTTTCAGTTAAACTTTCTTGTTAATATCTTTTTTTGGATTATTTCCTCTAAAAATGTCAGTGCTGCACACTTAAATATTGGTATCGGCGATACCAGCGTACAAAACTTAGCAACGAGCTTAACATAAATCAAGAGTTTAAGTAGTCTAAAGATTAATTTAGCATGGTGGATGGTGGATATTAATTTATATGGATTTAACACTGATGTAAGTGATATCAGCATCAAGGATCTAGCGAAAGCGATTGGCAAGCTTGTTTCATTAACAGAATTAGATCTCAATTTCGACAGGTAAAATTCAAATAACAATTTGTAAAAAATATTATTCATTTTATTTATATTACCCAATTCTGTTTGCCTTCCTGTTTTTTACAAATTAGATGGGGCTACAAAAACAACTTTATCAAAGATGAGAGCATTATTACTTTGGCTGATAACATTGAGAATCTGCATGCTCTGAGTAGTCTGTCTTTAAACTTCGATTGGTATAAATATTTTGTTTAGGGTTGGTGAGTTTTTCTGAATTTGCAGCATATTTTAAGGTGGGGATTAGGAAACGAGAAAATCACAGAGCTGAGCTTGAATTGCTTAGCGAGTAGGCTGAGTTCGCTGAGCAAGCTAACATTTCTTCAATTAGTCCTTAGTCTGGATAGGTATAAATGAACATAAACTTTTGTGCGAATTAATGCCAAAAAAGAGAGAAAGACTTTTTTTGTTCTTGTGTTGATTTGATTCTCATTTATTACAGATGGAAGAAAATTGAAGAGAAAAATATCGTTTTGTTCTAAGAAAAAATAATGGCTCTCAAAATCTCAAATAAAGATATCACAATCGAAATCCGCTGATCTTT
>Ga0302285_10001862_pt1 | contig 11778 bp, 8 predicted proteins | sample III_Fen_E2_2_FD_200455 | JGI IMG/M metagenome (GOLD analysis project Ga0302285, IMG submission 200455) | Peat permafrost microbial communities from Stordalen Mire near Abisko, Sweden - III_Fen_E2_2 | ecosystem: Environmental > Terrestrial > Soil > Wetlands > Permafrost | place: Sweden: Abisko...
TGTTAAAATTGGAATGATTTGCTTATATTTTTACAAGTTAATAAGATTATGTTCCAGGTAGATTCCTTAATAACTTGAAATACACACAAACAAACAATACGAGAAATAGAGGGGGTGATTTGAGATCGCTTTCAAAAATAAGCGCAGCTTGCATAAAATATTATTTCAACTGAAAGTATTTTTCTTTAAAATTCCAGAAGATACCTCTCTCAAGCATATCACCTCATGATTCAAGGAACCTACATTATGCAGGATCCCAGCAAACCGTAGCAACAGCCATATTTTTAAGAAAACTGCTTTACATGCCCATCTTGCTATGTGTCTGATAGCTGTCCTATTATTCTTTTTTGTGGTCACTAATTATGCTCAGAGTGCGTTGATTCGAAGAAACTAAGTACCCAAGAAGGTGAGCCAAATGAGCCTAATTTTGTATTAATAGAATGCAATACCTGCGATGCTATCACAAAGGTTGGCCATGTCTCTGAACTTTACTTAAGTAGAATAGCATTTTTACTTTTAACTGTATAGAATCTGTTTTTCTAACGACTTGATTTTTAATCTTTACAAGAAACCAAACCAACATCATAAGCTCCAGTAGCTTAGCAAGAATCTTTTGTGCTTACCCCTTCTAAGAAAAATAGCGATAAAATACTATCTGCTCAAGGAATATCCTCTAGGAGTTTTAATCAGCAAGAACTTATTAAAAATGAAGGCTATTAATCAGAACAAACATTTCCTCAGTTCAGCAACAAGGACATCGATTAGCAAAGACAAGATTATCTAAGCCTAGGATCTTCTGAAGATAAAAAGCAACAAATTAGATCTAAGGGCGTTTCAAAGAACAATTTAGAACCTGAAAACACTATCTTCCAGGTAACATAATTGTTTTGAAAAGAGAAGAAAAATATTTGTTAATATTTGCTTATCAAAAAGACATTGAAAGCATAAATTGAAGAGGCAAATATTTGCAGTGAGCACAATGAAGAAATCAGTCTCTTCTGTGCAGCAGAAAATAAACTTTGCTGTGTCACATGTGTCTATTAAAGTCAAGGCAAAAAGAAGCGCAATGCCTTGCCAATAAAGCAAATCATTGGAATATTAAAAGAAGATAACTAGAATTTTCAATCTTCTTGCAGAGAAAAAACTCTTGACATTGAAGATGCATTGCGTAATTGCTAAGCTAATAAGATCAAGTTATCTTAGGCTATTACTGCTTATAGGTTTTAAATCTAAACAGAATTTCAAAAAATATAGCAATTTCTCGAAAAAAGGCTAGAGGAATCACTTAAACATATTTAAACTTTCTTTGAGATAGCCAACAAGGTAATTTGAGAAAATAACAAAAATTATTGTAGTTTTTAGCTGAAATAACTTGATTTTTCTTCAAGGAATATGAGGATAAGCAAGAGAGTCTTTAGTTTTTGAAGAACTGCATGAAGGAATACTCCGATTTAGGAAAAGCACCTGAAGCTATGTACTAAGAAACTGTGGTTTATTTATTTAGCATTTCGAATATGTTGAAGAATGCTATGAAAAACTTTGCTATAAAGACTCCAGCTAGGAAATGGGAAAGCCTAGATATTGTTGATATGTCTAACAGACAACTTGTGCAAGCGGAGATATCAATGCTGGGAAGACCAAAAAATAAATTATCTGGAAATGTGAATTCCTAAGGTTCTTAGAACATAGATCCTTAACCACTAACTCCTTCTAGTAAATCGTCAAATAAAACTACGCAGAGATCTCGTTCTCCATACTAATCGCAGGTATGATTAAGAATAAGATTATTGGAAGAGATTGCATAAATTAATATCTTTTTTAAATCAGCCATAACTTTAGTAACCACTGCGATCTCCTTTGTTTATGAATTCCACGGGGAAAAAGAATTCAGGTTTCTAATTTACTAGAATCTCTTAGATACCATCAGATTCTAAAGATGCAATTTGGAGAAAATCTCTTCCTTCTCGATCACTGCATTATGGAGGTTTTCATTTTTTCTTTCAAAGCACAAATTGAAGAAATATTCCTAATAATTTTGATTATTTTTTTTCAAAAAAGGATCATCATCAACATCCCCTATTAATCGAACTTCATGTTAGCAATCAACCAAAAGATCAACTCAATGGGCAGAAGGTAATTAGAATCTCATTAACACTTCAAAATAACTTCTCAGCCCTAGACAAGAAGTTCTCTCTGAGATCACTTAGCAAATTGAATAAAACATATTGCCTTATTTTAGCACTGTCTCCTCTAACCGTACTACAAATCACGGTCAGTGTCGTTCTATTATCAGCCCACGTACTCTTGATGTAAGCAGAGATAGCTCTCTACCAACTAATCGCACTCAATAAAATAATTTCTTCAAACCTGAATAACTTCTGAATTATTCATCACTGATCTCTGCTGCTTAACAACAATAAGAGGTTTTCTAATAGAGATAGCAGAACACTCAACAGAAACAACAACAATATTAGCAATAAACTGAGACTAATTAGAATTAAATTCTACATAGCTTTGCTGGATAAGCCCTAGCTTCTGAAGCTACAAATAATTTCAAGAATTCACTTCCTGAAGTTATTATTAGAGCTCAAGCATTATCAGAATAGCCTATAGATTTTACAGGGAATTCATTTGCAGCTCGAGGAAACTTTCCAATCGTTTACTCCAAAGATAACAACAGCAACGACTTCCTTTCGATTGGAAAAAACAATATCTCTTACAGCAATACTAACAGCAATGCTTAGGAGTAAGTGCAAATGAATTAATCTCCTTTAAAATAAATTGTTTCATCAAAAAAACCAGTTTAAAAAATGATATCTTCATCGTTCATTAAAAATACAAACACTGAATGTCTTTTTGTGTCTTCATCTTCCGGCGCAGCTGCTACGGACTCTGCTACTCGTTAGCTTATTTCGGGAGGAAGTTCTGCGAATAACACAACTCATGATGCTGCTGGGAATCTTGCTTCTTCGACTGAAGAACCTTCATAATTTAAAGTTTAAACTGCAGTAAATGGAATCTTGTCTGAAGGGGAAAATTAATCTAAAGAAGAGTTGGATTCTCAAGCTCATAAGCTATTTGAGACGCTTTAAAACCATAATGCTAACTAGCAAAAGAAGAATATTGATTCCCCTATTTCGTAAATGCACGGATAACTTCATTAGCAATAATAGTTTTTTGAAAGTAAATTACAAAGAAATTAAGAAAATTAGCAGATAGTTCAGAATACCAACAATCAGGTGGTAAATTAACAGGCTAGACGGTTTAATGAAGACATTAGATTGACGAATAATGGATAGATTACTGATAAATAAGGACAGAGTGAGTCAGATGAAGGAGAAGCAATTGGGTTGATTTAAAGTGAGATATTTGAAAATAAACAAATGGCATACCTACGAAACTAAACAGAAACTAATAAATAGAATGAACTAGCATAATAGATCTTGAATTATTAGCAATTCTTGTAAAAAGGGTAAATCTAATAAAACTAAAGTTTAGTATCATAAAAATAGCAAAACTTATAAGAGTAACAGCAGCAGCAACAACATCCAGGTTAACATTAAGAATCCTTCTGCAGATTTGAAGTATCTTGTTCTTCATCAATTTAGAGGGTTGATGATAAACTCATAAATTGTCAAGATCCTCTTCACTCATAGATGACATTTGCAGCTGGGTTGGAGAATTCGTTCAGTCCGGGATTATAGCATCCTCCACTGAATAAAACTTAGGATTATTAAAATATTTAAATCAAAAAAATATCATTTGAAGGCATTTCCAGTAATAGATTGTATTCTGAGAGTCTCATCTTGAACAAAGCAATAGCTGAAAATGAGTAATAAGTTAAGATTTTACCTGAATCTGTCCGACACACCAAATTACTTTATCGATTAAGCTCAGATGGAGCATCGAGCTAAGTGTTCCATAAAAAATGTGATGGATAAGGACCCTCTCTGACGTTAGTTAAGGCAAATGGAGAGCATATTTTTGGTTATTTTATGCCTATTCCGTTCACAAGAAGTGACTAGTATTCAACAAGTGATAAATGTTTTATTTTTACTCTTTAAAACTCCCTTGGAATAGCTCCAACAAGATTTAATATCAAAACGGAGAAGAAATTCATTGCGATTTATTAAAACTCCAAGAGTCCATGTCTAGGAAGCACCCTTAATTCCAAGCAAGATCTATAAATTAAGTAAGCAGAATCTAACTATGTTACTAATTGAGTCAAACTAATGCTAATCTATTTTTATTTTTGTTTTTGTTGAAATTTTTAGTTTTGATTCTCCTGATAAAAGCTGCTCGAACTTGGGGTATGCATTTAAAATCGATGCTGGTATGTCTGGAGATTAAATCTTAGCTGGATCGTACACGGATTGGGCAGTGGAAGACATTGAAGTGTTTGCTCTTTCATTCTGAAAATATCAACTATTAATTATGCATATTTTAATCATAGGATTTATTCCTATTTTGATGTGTTATTTGTCCCTTCAAAAAGTATGAGATTATTATTTGAGAAACAGTGATAATAATCAATAATTTTTTGGTGGGAAACAAAAAGAAAATCTTAATAAAGCTGATCAAAACAAGACTTAGTGAAATAAAAATAACACTTGAAGGGAAAAGAAAATGGGCAATTGCATGACTCAGGGAAAAGAGGACCAGAAGTAAAACATGCAACCGTTAAAAGCTAAAGCAGAGGAGAGCACATTTTAAGGAGAAGTTACAATAATCAAGCCGTTCTACAAAGGAATTGTTGTTAGAAGTGCTCCTTCTGTGGAGATTCTTGATGAAATATTTACGAGAGAGGACGCATAATAATAAGATAGGAAGAATGGAGCTAAACAACAATTATGAGTTAAGAATTTAGCTGATTTTAGAATAACTTAGAATAAATGGATGAAGAGTTGGTGAATAACTATTTAATAAACAAAACATATGTCTATCAGAGAAATCAGCAATTTGCTTAATTGATTGTCTTTTTATAATTTTTATTGATATTTGTTGCTCTAATATCTTAGTTGAACAAAAAGTTTGTCTTTTTTTTTGCGTTTCTGAATTAAAAGTTAGCAAAATTACTACTTGAATTTAAGAATCTTCCTCTAAATTAATGTATCTGTGCTATTGTAACTCTTTCATGCTTCAATGAGATCATTGATACATTTTGAATGAAGAAAGTGAACAGATTATGGTAAAATTCCCCCAGATTTCTGTAAATCATTGATAAAAAAAAGCAATTTGTTAAGAAATGTTAGTTATCTTAGTTTTTGTAGATATGTGATAAAAAAAATATGAATTGCTAAGAGACAAAAAACTAACTGAAGGAAGTTTGAACTTTTTTAGAGAATTAATGATAAACAAACATTTTTAACTGCTCACAGCACTCCGAACAATGAATTAGAACTTCAAATAGAAATCAAGAATCGAGAAGAATTAGAAGGAGAGTCGGGTAGGGTTGAATTCGCTAGGAAATAATTCATCTTGTTGATTTCAAAAAAAAAGACAGGAAAAATAGTTTTCTTGTAGTAAAGAATAGAAAGGAGAGATTGATCAAGAAAATATCAAAAAATATCATCAAAAAAAAAGAAAGGAAAAAGAGAGAAAGGTGAAGTATTGATACTCTCATTTGAAAACGTATTACATAAACTAGTTGAATTGAGAGTAAAGTGGTTATACAAGAAGGCTATTTCATAAAGATAAACAGTGAAAAGAATATGGAGAAGTCTCAGTTTCGCGTGAATTATAAGAAAATAGAACAAGAAGAGAGGGAAAACAGGGAAAATGAAAAAAATGACCCATTTAATTTTGAAGAAGTCGTTAAACAAGGGAGTACAGCACTTATTTTTGAAGATGCAAATGCTTCTATTTATCATGCTTATTTGGGTTTGAACTAATACACTCTTGTGGTCTATTTCGATGATCATGCTAAAGTAACTTCTTCTTAGGAACACTCTCAGGTTCCTAAGCGAACAAAATCAAAAAAGTTGCAGTCAAACGAAGTCAATAAGGATTTGTTTGTGATCTAAGATTTCTATGAGAATTTGATAGCTTTGCAGTCGACGAAAGCAGGATTTTGCAAAAATATAATGAAAATCATTAGCGCTAAATGCGTAAGCTAGGCGAGAGCTGAAATGCTGCTTCGAGATAATGAATTTTCCGAAAACAAAGAGAGATTTAACAATATCTCAAAGAAAGAAGTATTGCTTGTATTTTTAGAAAGCTATGAGAGATCCATAGAAGATGACATAGCGGAAAGAAGCCTCAATCAGAATAGTGTGATATGTGAGGATCATCTTCTTGAGAATTTCTCAGATATGATCTCTTGCTTTAGTCTCTTAGGGACAAGCATTAGCAGACATTTAGTTGTGTCTGGAGACCATTTGATCATTTACTTAGACAGACTGACTAAACTTCTACCAATCTTTGATAGAAATTCTCTGGAGGGCTATGTCTAATCCAAGAATAATTAGTTTATTAAACCTCACATTTCTGATGGTTCTTCATGTTTATGCTATGCTTCTTCTGAAAAACCCTCCAGTAGTTAAAGAGAAACAAGGTCGATAAGTAAACTAAAATAATTAACTCAAACACAATAGCAGAAAATTAAGAATCAGTTGGAGTAGAGGGATGATTCGATAGCTAACAGGATTAGACAGCGAAGAGAAGATGGAAAGAATAAAATAATTGAAGAGCCGATGACATGTTCCACGATCGAAATGGAAGAGAACTAAAGTTAAGATTAGGCAGAAATGATTTAAGCTGAAGAAGATGAAGATAATCACGAAAGAGGGTAACTGAATACATAGCACAGATACATAGTATAAAATAATAGGAACAATTATCAAAAAAGATAAACCAAATCTCGTCTTGAATATCGAGAAGAAAGAATCATTCCAGAAGAAGATAATGAAGGGGAATAATAAGAAGAAGGACATTAAAAGAAACCAAATCTGTATGGAACAAAGCCAGAAGGAGGAGATGAGAGTAGAATACTTTTAGAATTATCGACGATCTACATGAGATTCAGTGCATTTATGACTGCTTCAAAGCTGAACCCGCAGAGAAAAAATAAGAATTTTAGGATTATGCAAGTTATCGAATCATTAGTGGAATGTAAACTATCCTCATTATTTGCTGATATTTTTAACGAAAGAGATGAAGAACCACTGACTTATGGTGTTCTCTAGTCAATCCTAAATAACTATAGGTAACTCAAGGTTACGCTTGAGATCACTGAGATTTTTGATATTTAGGATTTATAAAAACAACTCGACGGAAAAGCAGATGTTGTATTTAACTTTAAAGATAAAAACTTATTAAAATTAGAAGAAATCGCCATTCTGCTTAGTTAGAATTAGCATTGGCTCAGGAATGTCTCTTCCTTGGAATTCAAAGCTGATTTAAGTAGGATGGGTGATCAAGGTGCCCACATAATTGTAGATATTCTCAAATCGATCGATCCTCTTAGACTCTAGTATTTGATCATTTCTCTTCGTCGAAATTCCATTTCTGAGTTCGGCATCTAGGCCATTGCAGAATACATCTCTGAATGTTTGAACCTTAAAATGTTTCGAATTTACTTTTCATACAACCGAACTCGCGATATTGGACTTTAAGCCATTTTAAGAAGCCTACAAAATCTAGAATTCTTGGAAGTTCTTGACCTTCGTTTTTTCGACAACCAAATCACTTCAGAAGGATGCAAAGGGTTTGAATATCTCAAGGATGTTAAGTTTAATTGCATTAAATATCTCAACATAAGTTTAGGCAACAATGCAATTGGCGATGAAGGATGTCGATTTCTTTCATATTTTCTTTGTAACATCCGTAATGTTAAGTAGCTGAGTATTTTTCTTGAGTCTAATAATGTCTCATCGCAAGGGATCAATCATCTTCGGAACGTTTTCCTTCGAAAAAATTAAATTAAATATCTCATATTACATGCGCTAAGCAACTAAATAAAAGATGAAGGAATCATTTAAATCTTCAATAATATTGGAAAACTCACAACTCTTCATTCGCTGGAGATCATTCTCAATGAGAACTCGCTAACTGAAACGGCTGGAGTTGCTCTCGGAAATGCTTTGAAAAATCTAGTTCACTTAACATCATTGATTCTCAGTGTGCGGAACAATAAAATATCAAACAAAGGCGTGAATACCATTGGAGAGAGCCTAAAGAATCTCAAAAATCTCGAAAGTCTCGTGCTGAGTCTAACAAACAATTCTATTACAGACGATGGCGGTGTGATTATTGGAAGGAATTTGAAATACCTTTAGAGATTGCATAAGCTGCATCTTGTGTTCTATGAGAATTCCATAAATCATCGAAGTGGTAAGGCAATAGGTGAAGGACTCCGAAATCTATCCAGGTTAAATTATCTGATTCTTGGGATTGGAGACAACAATGTTGGAGATGAAGGTGCAACAGCAATTGGCAATTGCATGTAGTTCCTCACGAAAGTTAAAATCTTTGAGATTTATCTACAAAATAATGAAGTAAATTTAGCAGATATTGAAAGAAATTGTGCTAGAATATTTTTCAACTTTATTTACATCTCTTTTTGGGTTGGATAAGGTTGGAATCAATGGAGCAAGCGCCATAGCGAGAGGATTAGCAAACATGAAGAATTTAAAATGCTTAGTCTTCTAGATTCAGCACAGTCCGTTTGGAGACAAACCAATAGTAGAACTTGGCAAATCAATCTAGAATCTCCGCTAACTAAAAAGTCTAGATGTTTATGTAGAACGCTGTGGCATAAGCGAATAAGGTGGCCACGCTCTCGGGCGAGGTCTACAGAATCTAATTAACATCCGTGTGATGGTCATTGACTTAGACTCCAATCACATTGGCCCGATGGGAGGAAAATCATTAGGGCTTGCTTTAAAAAATATGACTGGATTAGTGGATCTCAAACTTTATCTCAAAAAAAATAATATCCTGCCCGAAGGCGGCACAGGACTATTCGAGGGACTTGCATATCTAACCAAACTCAAGAGCCTTAACATCGATTTATACAAGAACTACACAGGTGATTCCTGCATTGCTTTATGTGGAAAATCCTTAACTCAACTCAAAGAACTCAAAAATCTTGAATTAAGTGTGACATATAACTCGTTATCTTAAGTTGGAGCATAGCAATTTGCATAGTTCTTCGCGTAATGCGTGTCTCTTAATGAAGTCTACCTTTACATGTAAAAGAACAGCATCACTACGGAGGGAGCTGAATCTATGGGAGTAGCTCTCAGTTCTCTGAAAGATCTGCAATAACTTAAAATTAGTTTCGGAAATAATCACATTGAAGATGCGGGAATAGCAAATATTATCAAAGGAGCTGCATAATGCTAGTAACTCAGAATTCTTTATTTATACGCCTACAATATCGGCATGACTGGTGTAGGGTGTATTTAGATTGCTGAAGAATTACTTAAAATGAAAAAACTTGAAAGATTTGAGTTTTTCCCAAGTTCTAATGGTCAAATAACGTTTTAAAATGGCTTGAAGTAAATTGCTTCTTCAATAATCTAAAACAGTGAGACTCTTTAGAATGTTCTTGTTGATAATGCCTTTTGGGAGGATAATATCAGACCATTTATCACTCCTCGAATTCACAATTAAGTTCTTTCCATGAAAGTGCTCATGTATTCTCGTATGATTGCCCCTTACATGCATTACAATCCCAAAGCTATTTTCTGGGATCTCCTGTTGGATCTGTGAAAAAATTGAACATAATCACTGCCAATAAAACCATCATCTTTTGCATCTTAGCATGTCTTCTTGCTCTCATTCAAATCAATTAGTTTTGGAATTATTGTGAGACTTCTTTTTTTAAAAAATATTGTGTAAAAATTTATGTAAATTTGGAATGAAATTTAAGCTTTTGAAGAAGATTTATGAAGATTATTATTATTATGGCTTTTTTGTAAAAAGCAAAATGAAATTAATTAAATACTCATATTTGTCATAAAAGGCAGCCTGATCAAAAATAAGTTATTCCAAAAAAATACGCTATCAGAAAAAACTATTTGTTTTGAAATTCTATGACTTTCTTATTTGTCCTTGCTTTGAATTTTGAGAATTCGAGAGGAATAGTCAATCTCTTCTTTATGTTTTAGCTAGATTTAGGAGATTAGATAGGTTATCTGAAATATTGAGAAAAGAGAGAGAGAGAAGCAAAAACACAGATTTTAATTCATATAAAAAATATCTCCAGAAATGTCCTAGAATCTATTAAAAAATAATTAAGATCAAGAGGATCAAGGTGATCCTCTTCCAGCAAGGTTAGCTTATGGTCCATTAGAACAACGCCGATGTCAGGATATGCTATTTTGTTCACTCTTCACTCTTTTCTGGGTTGGATTGATCATCATCGCTGGAGTTGCTACAAACGAAGGTGATCCAAAACGAGTAGCTTCTCCCTTTGATTCCAGTGGTAGAGACAATCATTCTTATTTTCTGATATGATCTACAAAGTTTCATCCCGCTTACAATTAATTTTTCATAAGGGAACTAATGCGGTTACGACATTGCGGAGAATTATCCATATATGTTTTTCAGTTCACAGAATCTTGCTCTGTCTCAAAAGATCTATGCTTGTGTTAAAACCTGCCCGACGAGTGACTCTTAACAATTAGACTGCCTCGTTAATGAATCTGTCAAGACTTGCAATTAACTCGATTCTTATGATTCACATCCATGTAAAGATTGATAAAAGGAATCATTCTATTCTAAATGAGTTTTATCACAACAATCTCAGCAATATCATAATCCCTAATATATTTATCTTATTTTATTTCCTTCTTTGCTTGTGATTGTAGTTATAACAGTGTGCATACCTGCTTCCACCACTCTTACAGATACAATCAAATCCAAAATCGACATCGGCTCAATAGAGTAAATCGTAAGTGATATCGAAACTACATGGCCGGTCATACTTGGAGTCACATTAGTTGCATTCGGACTTTCGTAACAACATTTCATACTTCTTCTGAACCTAACTTGTTCTTTTCTTATTCCTACTACGCCTTCAGGCTCATTTTCCTGATGCTAATGCGTATATGCGCTGGATTTGTAACATGGTCTATGATCGTAGGTTATTTCACAGTGCTAATCACTCTTGGAATACTCTGCTCTCATAAATCCTACAGCAACAACTTCGATTAACTTCCTGCTGCTTTCTAGAACGAAAAGTTACTTTCAGCGTTAAGATATATTCTTCTCATCACAGCTGGAATATCTCTAGCTCTCTTTGTTTGTTTCTTCAACAAAATTCGCAAAGCCATTGCTGTCATCAAAGCTGCTTCCGATTTCACAAGAGACGTAACATAAACAAACCAACAACATAAATAGCTACTTTCAATCTTTCTGCGAATAAACTTTTAACATAACTCTTTGTGTGTTTTTTTATCTTTAAGGTCTGGCAGTCTTTCGTGATCCCTGTGCTAATGTCAATATTAATTGTAGCATTCTTTGCATTTTGGCTAGTGATTTCATTGCATATTATTTCATCTGGAGAAGTAGTACAAAGAAGTCAATCTCCGTTTGGCTAAGTCAACTGGGAGAATGGAGTGGAACGAAGTCTAATTTATTATTTATTTGGATTATTCTGGAATGTTGAGTTGCTATTAGGCATGAGTTAACTCATCATTGCGAGCTGCGCTGCATTTTGGTACTTTTGTCATCGATCAAGTTCGAATCTCGACAATCCTGTTAGCAAATCACTCTTCAGAGCATTCACATATCACATTGGTAGGATTTTTATTTATTTTCTAAATTTCCCCC
>Ga0302285_10001863_pt1 | contig 11778 bp, 11 predicted proteins | sample III_Fen_E2_2_FD_200455 | JGI IMG/M metagenome (GOLD analysis project Ga0302285, IMG submission 200455) | Peat permafrost microbial communities from Stordalen Mire near Abisko, Sweden - III_Fen_E2_2 | ecosystem: Environmental > Terrestrial > Soil > Wetlands > Permafrost | place: Sweden: Abisko...
TTTATCAGTAGGGGAGGTAGAAGATCAATTACAATTGGATCATCGGGAAGAAAGAGCTAGAAGACAAGAAATCTGAACTCATCAACAAGGAGAGAGAAATATAAGATCTGACGGAGAACCATTTTATGACTCTCAATGTCTACAAGCAAAAGTAAGCAGAGAAATGAACAGATTAGCAGTTCATAGAGTTAATTAAACTGAATTTGTCAAATTGTTAAAATATTTTGGTAATTTCTTTTTCTGTAAGGATTAAACACTTGCTGTTTTAGAACCAAGATCAACAGAGTGAACTCAAGAAAGACGTTGAGGTGACTCTGAAGCAGCTTGAAGACCAACATAAAACGAAAGCTAGAGAACTTAAAACGGATGTTAGATCGCTTAAAGTCACTGTAAACAAATAATTCAATTATTTAGTGTTTTATCTTTCTATTTTGACATGTTTGATTTGAAAATTAGAAAAAAGAGCAAGAAATATCTAACTACGACTATGTCTTTGCACTCAAATCAGAGTAAGACAAACAAATGACTCTCATGCGATAAGGTAAATCAAATATCATTACAGAGTTTCTTGTCATAACTCTTTGTGTTTAAATCATCTAAGAATACGAGAGAGTGGTGAATGACATAAAGAGGAAATACGATTTGAAACAACTTGAGGATAACAAAAACTAGAAGATTGTGGAGATCATCAAGTAGCATACTACTAAGTACAATGACATCAAGAACTATTATTCTGAAATCACAGCGACAAATCTAGATTACAGGAAAACACTGAAAAATGAAATCAAAGAACTTCAAACGAAAGAGGAAGAATACAAGAAGACACTGCAGTAAACTGAGAAAGGATTCAAGGAGCTAAAAGAGCCTTTGCTAGCGTTGGAGATTGAAATCAATGCGTTGCTTAAGCAAGAACAAGAATAAGAAGGAATTATCAAAGAGAAGGAACTCCTCAAGAAGAAGATCGATGCGTAAGAGAAACTCTTCAGGAAATTAGAATATGAATATGAAGTGAAGTTGCAGTAGTTCAAGTATCTAGAAAGAGAGAGGAATGCACTCTATGCGAAATTCAATTAGACAGTGTTCGAAATACACCAGAAATCGGGTCTTGAAGTAAAAGGATATTCACAATGGAAAAATGTAGTTCATGAAATATTTAATTATTTGTTCTGTGTGATAAAAACAGAATCTAATCTTGGAGAAGAAAGTGTCGAACTTGAGAGAAGAACTAGAGATTAGAGATCTATAGATACACTAGGCTCTCACTGCTGCTAATATTGATCCTAACTCAGTTGGTAAGATAATAACAGAAAAACTAGAAAAAACACGTTTAATTGCTTATTGTTTTTATCACAATAAAATGAAGGTTCAATATCGAAGAGCTTGGAAGAGACAGAGGCATTGAAGAATGAGTTGATAGCAGAATTGCAGTAGTAATTGAAACAAATCAGAAAAGCACATTCACATATGGTCAAAGCATATGAAGGCAAACTATCAGAGTTCGTCATCCCCGTAGAAGAACTTGGATTCGATCCATTAGTTCCAACCAACACAGATTGAAAGATATTAGCATTAGGATTACACATTTCAAAACTCGAAAAATGATTAATATTATCAAAGAGAGAATGAAAAATAGAGATATTTGTGTATGTGTGTGTGCTAATATGAAGTATTATTTTCTGAATATTTTAAAAAATATTTCTAATTCATACACACCCGCTTACATTACAGACACCTAATTATTTCATGCTAAAATGCACTTTAAAAACAATTATTTTCACTTTTAAAAGCACACAATCTATCTTTCCTTTTCTTTTTCCTTTTCAAAGATTCCTCAAGGAGACTTATCCTCTGAATTCCTTGACTTTAGCATCGATCTACGAGCGACATCTCTGTTAGAACTCCACTAAATTGTTAACAGCTTCGTTTTTGAGATATTCTTGAGCTGCTTGATAGGATGTTTCTATTTCTTCCTTCTTTTCCTCTAAATCTTCTTTCATCAGCTTCAATGTCTCAATTTGCTCTCCAATGTTTCGCTAGGAAAAAAGAGTATCCAAAAATAAATAAAATAACCATAAACCATTATTATTAATTAGTCTGTTAACATTCTCTTAGTTTTCCTGACCACAACACTCTCTCTAGTACCCCTAACTGTAATGTTATCCCTACCTGCAATTTAAGTAGTTTCTCCGTTTTGATTTCTTTTTCTTTTGACAGCACTTCCATGTTTCTTTTTTACTCTGCATCTTATTCTAGCTTGTAAGAATCAATGTCTTTCTAAAAATCTCTCATCAATTGATCTTTGAACATCTTCAGCAAAAGCTCTAGCTTCTATTCCTTTAATGCATTCATTTCTCGTTCGACTTGCTTTGCCTTGCCTACAATAGCATCTTCTTGCTACTGCAGTTTAGTTGCAACTTCAGAGATGTTCGCGTTTTAGCTGCTTTCTTCCATTTGTTGAAATATTGTGATTTGATTAATTATTTGGGTGTAATTGTGATATGTATTTGAAATTTACAGAAATGTGTATTGGCTCGTGGACATACACAGAAGTAGTGTTTTTGCTTAATTTTCTTAGAAAATTATCAAAATATCCAAGAAAATGAATGATTAAGAAAGAAGGTTTGATTTGTATTGAAATCCTTTGATCAGTCCATGACATTCATCATTTAAAAGGAATAACTTCTTTGGATGGCAAAGCATTTAAATACTAAAAATTTTACTACAAGAAGAACTTATTGCAATTGCTATTAGAAAGATCAGTTAGTGGTGGTTTAAAGAAAATTATTAAAATGATTACTTTAATTACAATTGCTGCTGATGAATCTGTTTCAAAAATGCCTAAATTTAACTTGTAATTTGAACATTTTAATCTAATCCCTCAGCTTAATAATGTTGGTATTGTTCATGTTTCTCGAATCATTCAAAGAATCTTAACCTATCAATAAGTATTATTTCTTATTTAAAACCTTCTTTTATGTGAAAATCAACTTGAATTTATTAATTGAAGAAATCAGTTTATTCTTAGGATGGGACTGTTAGATATTATTAATATTTTCTGAAGGGGGCTGCAAGAGAAAGAGAGAGAATCTTTAAATCTGAAACTTAAATCAAGCAAAAAGAGGATGAAGAGTGTCAACTCAGAGAAGACCTTTGCGTCAGTCAAAACACAACAAGTGTTCGATTCACTCATAGCAAGAGCATAATCAAAGTAAAATATAATAGATAACCATAGCATCTGCAAAAGCATCAAAAAGAACAACAATTTAAGCTTAATGTGAGTATTGTTCATTGAATTATGGGCTAAGACACATAAGATTATCATAATACAAGCAATATCAATTGCAAGGTTGCAACATTGAACTTTTTTATGTTTCTCAGAATACCATTGCTTAATGGACAAGTCGATGAAGACAGCCTAACGAAAGCATGGGGAGCCTTTGGTAATAAGGATTTGCTTAGACAAAAGCAAATGTCTATTTTATTTGTTCTTTGTCTTTTTTAACAAAAAATGTTTTTTTTCCCCTGCAGGTTTGTACTTATCTAGGTAGCTACGAATGGGCAGAGGTGTTACAATCCCTAATTTTGGTACTTTCACATTCACAGCGCCGGAATGCAATCTCACTGTACAATAACCAGCCAGAATAGCTTATCTTTTCCCCCTCTCTCTTTCAACTTCATTTTAATTGCTTTTTTTTCTAAGGGAGTGACTAATCCTGAAGAACGTGACAAATAATATCGTGATCCTGTGTTCTTAGTGTCTAGAGAGTTTGTGCTTGGTTGGAGTTTAAAAACAGGTATTTTTATGAATGGGCATCTCCGACCATTTAATGTTCAAACGAACGGATCAATCTCGACAGCAAAAATCAACTTCACTGAAATTTCTTAGTATGCCAATACAAACAAAGAAACAGTCAAAATAGCATTAACCAGAGTTATTAGATAGCTAGCTGATCAAACAAGAGCAGTAATTAATAATTTAACAGCTTTTATTATGATTTTAGAGGGAGGAGTGTTTTTTGATAGTTTTATGTGTTTTATCATTGAAGAATTGATCTTTTATGTTATTAAAAACAGAAAAACAATGTGGACATGGAGATCCCAGGGATAGGAGTGTTTTAAGTTAGAAATGGAGTAGTAGCTGTACATTTTGATTAGTTCCTTGTGGAATCAGTCAAGGTAATTTAATGCAAAGAATTGGTTTCTCTAATAACTAAACTTATGTTATGTTATGTTGTAGGGTGTTCCTAAACGACCGTTGAGTGAACGTAAGAGAAAAGGTGAGATGAATCTGACAGCTGATCGTTTAGCTATGCTTGATAATGCATCCTCTGTAATAGATGAGAACACTCAGAATTACTTGAAAAACACTCTAGGTGTAGATCTAGATACACTTTCAACTAAAAGTCGACCTAGAACAGCTCTCAGGAATGTATCTGCAATGACTGCTGAGAATCTTCGAAAAACGTTATTAGTTCGACCAGCTAGTTCGAACACATTAAGACAATCTGCAATCAATCTGAAAGCACCAGAGTTAGGGCCTATTGAGTATTCCTTGAAGCGACTCAAAGTCTGGATCAGACAAAATAATTACAATGCTTAAGATGTAAAATATTGTATGTTTAGATGTGAGAATACTGAGTAATTATATTATTGAATAAACCATATGAAAGGCATTCTTAGAGATGTGCAACAATGCTTTAGGGCGAACAAGAACTCAAAAAGTGAAGGTTAATTACAAGTAATTCTTTGAGGCTGTGAACAAAATGGAACTAGAACTCAATGAGGAATAAGTAAACAAATGATAATTATAAGTGGGAAAGATAATAATTTACTAATTATTTGATTAATAATATCTTAGGCACAAGAACTATTTATAAAATTGGATGAGAACAAAGATGGATTCATTAGCTACTTGGATTGGAAGAGCACAATCAAGGATGATAGTAAATTGAACAGAAAGAATATGAATATTTATGATATTATCTTAATTATTTTTGTGTTACTATTTCGTTTAGATGAGCACTTACTGTACATAAAGGATGTGATCTACAAGCGCAAACTGCACACTGATGATGTCCTCAAAACGATGGGACTAGATAGAGAACATCCAGTAATTAATATCTTATAACTTAAGGAATCTCTGAAAAGACTTGATCTCACTCTCACAGATACCAAAGCACTTAAAGTTGCTTAGTCAATCCTAGGGCCGAATGAATACATCAGCATGCAAGATCTCTCTCATCTTATTGACTGCCAAGAAGAAGGTACAATATTAGTTTTATCATTAGCTTCCCTAAGATCTGTATTCACTCTTTAGGATTGAGCTAATTAAAGAAAGTTCTTGCATTGGGATGAGCATAAATTATCAAATAACTCCATACAATAACTATTCTTTTGATATTTTCCAAATAGATGACAAGATATTCGACCCGAGTTGGTTCAAAGACATTCTTTTCAAGATTAAGCAGAAGATAAATGCACTAGCCAACCCCAATGAAGTTAGGGAGTCTTTTGAGAATTACGACGAACACAGTGAGGGTATTCTCGATACAGCCAATTTTAAGACTTGCTTAATGCGCAGCTAGCTGAAATTAACTGTTAAAGAAATCAATCGAGTCGTGAGATATCTCCCTAAGGTTAACTTAAACAACATCGATTACTATGCGTTTTTGAAACTCGTCGAGAGAGTAGACATAAATGCTTCCGCACCTGATGCAGTCTCTGACATTAACGAGTTTGCAAATAAACTCTCGAAATTCATTAAAGACAAGAGATTCACGATCCCTTCATTTTTGAAGACTGTGAGAAGATTCTCGTTTGTTCTCGACGCTTCCAACGCTGTGGAGTAGTTCGTGTCGCTTTAGCAAATGGGGGAATTTTTATAACGAAACGTATTCAAAGGGAATGACCGCTTGGAGATAGACTACTACGTGAATGAGCTAGATGTTGATTGCGATGGGTTTATCAAAGACAACGATGTGGATCTGTTTATTTAACGATATACGTATTTTGACTAAACTGCGTATGTTCCTGGGAATCTCACGAGAACGTTAACTTTGAAGTCTCTAGACCCTAGGACGACTTCGCTAAACACTAAGCCACTGTATCCTTTCAAGCCTCTATCTGAAAACAAAGTTGATAATGTTCTACGTGATTTAAGAATCAAAATGCTTCTAAAGAAAATGTCAACTGCTGAGTTATTCTAACTACTTGACGCAGATAACGATGGGTTCTTGACAATTACGGAGTTTTCTGAGAACATCGACAAGGTGATTAAGTTATCTTAAGCTGCTAAAGATGGGTTCTTCGCTTATATGGATAAGTTACACATCGGCATGGTGGATTTTAACAGTTTCTTGAAGATCATGCGGAAAAGCGTTGTGACGAAGGATTAGATTATCAAAGAAGATAACTTCGAGTGGGAGAATGAGATAATCTTTAGAATTAGAGAGTGGTTTAGGAAGGAAGGTATCACAGTGGAGGATTCGTTTAGAGCGATTGACTAGAATTTCCATAGGGAGATATCTGTAGATGATTTGGAGGTGTTCCTAAAGGATTGCTTGAAGATCAAAGCGGAGGAGTTATCGAAAGCTAAGCTCGATAGATTGTTTAAGCTGATTGATTAGTACAAACGAGGTAGAGTCAGCTTTGTTGATTGGAAGAGATTTATCTTGGAAGATTTTACATATGGAATGAATAAGACTGTCATGGGAGGGAAGAAGATTGATAATTATTCGTCGTTTGACTGGAAACTCAACGCGAGACAGCAGTTAGGGCTGATACTCACGAGGAGGTTCGCATCACTTACCTAAAGCTTTGATGGTATGAGATTATTAAGGGTTTTTTGTGTGGTTTTGATGGAAAATTTTCTTAATTACAGTGATATGTGGATATCGTAAGAAGCTGGTGTTTGCTCATTTCGTGAAATGGGTGCAAGATACAGATGCACTTAGAGGATTCGATCTCACGGACAGGTTAATGCAAGAGCTCTTTGCTGACTTGGACCCTCATAAGAAAGGACATCTCACGGAAAGTGACTGGGAGAATGCCTTTGGTAAGAATACAGAGACAAAATACCTTAAGATTTGCATATTTTCTGTCTTTCTCTTTGTTTGTTGTTACTCATTTTGCTTTTGTGAAATATCATAGAGGGTTACGATTGGGAGGTGCAGATGCACGAGGAGCTGAAGGAGTACTTCCAGTAGAACTTCTAATCCATTGAGAAAGCCTTTGAGTTCTTCTGCGGGAAGGGAACAGCGATTGAAGAAAGTTCATTTGATGCAGCATTGAACTCCATCCTTCCTAAGAGATTCGTGGAATCTGATAAGAAAGATCTTTGGAATTATTTAGCTTAAGGTGCTGCATCTGTTGATTTCCCGAGGTTTAAGTTGATTTTCTAGAAATATCTACCTCATTTCATGAAGCCGTCAGATTTCAACTAAGAAAATGCACGCCCAAAGACAGCGGGGCCACTGTAAAAGAGATTAAAATACAAGTTTTTCATTTTAAGGAATTCTCTAATATGTTTTTGATTTTTCTCCAAATAGCGTAAACTTGAGCTAATCGATGACTAGGCATCTCACACCTAAGAACTGGGGTGCTACTTCAACAACGAACAAGAACATCTAATCTACTGGTTCTATTCTGAGGAACAGCTCTGCTGTACCGTAAAGCACCTGGAAGAACAATAACACGGTTTAATCACAAGCTGAAATCACAGAATTCGCTGATGAATCCAACGATGAAAAACTGCTCTCGAAGATTCGAAGACTCCTTCGTCCAACAATAAAATCCATAAATGCCGTTCTTGATGCACTGGACGTGAATAAAACTGGGTTTATTACCAATTTAGAGTTCAGAAATGCGATTAGAACGTTGAATCTGGGTCTCACCCAAACAGAAGTTGATCTACTATTGAACGTCTGCGAGATCGATGGAAGAGTTGACATCAGATAGTTCGAGAAGTTCGTTACGTTTAGGTAAACAAAGAGTGTTTTCAAAGAAGATTTATTCTAACTCTATTTTTTACCATTTTAACATAACAACAGCTAAAGTGACAAGAAGATAGTAGAAAGATCGATTTTGAAGCTACGCGAGATCACTAACTAAGTCTATACTTTCTTGCTTTCCCCTAAGGACGCATTTAGAATGTTTGATTTTGACTCCAAAGGCATAATAACCTTCGATGCATTCACTGCATTCATCGAGAAACTCTCTTAGCTCTCGGGATAAGAAATGCCACCATATTCTATTATCAAGGATATCTTCGAGTACATCGACTAGAAACGTGATGGTGTTATTGACTAATCTGAATGGATGAATATCTTCAATAAATTCTAATATGTCCCATAAGCTTCCATTAAGAAAACACTACTGTCATTAGCGAACGAAAACAATCTCAGATAGCGTCCTCAAACAGCATTCAACAAAGCTAGTTTAACGGAATTACCTAAAAACAAGTTTAACTTAGAATTCACAAGTTCTAACTACCCTTTGACAACTAAGCATGAAAAAGGCAATTATGGTATTCCTGATAAGGATAAATATGGATCGATAAATCATTTCTTCGATGAAGTTGAGAGAATGCCTGAAGCACAGAAAGTATAAGATAACACGTTCAATAGAATCCTCGGAGAATGGGGAAAAACAAGGGAATTCGATAGCTGCTTGATCGCTATTGGGAAGAACAGAAGGTTCCTTCTGGAGATGTTCAATTCATTGATTTAAAGGTAGATCCCGATAACGTTTGAAAGGGCTAAAGCGATTATTAGCTAGATGCTCACAAACAGTGGGCATAAACTCAAAGAAGAAGCATGGCCGATATTGCTAAAATTCGCTGAACGCAATGGACTCATTGATTACAAGTTCATGTTAGAAGTCTACAAAGAGAGGATTAAGAGAATAGACTCTCATCCTGTGCTTCTCAGGAATGGATCACTGAAGAGGATGCACTGAAGAAATATATGAGAATTAGTTTACTTGATTTTTGTTTGTTTAAGGTAAATATGTGTATTTATTCGTGCATGTTGTGCAAAAAATAACTTTGAAAATAAGGGAAATCTAACAAAAACAGAATACAAAAAAGAAAGAACGATTTTCTGCGATTCTCTTCCATCTTTTCACAGTAACCCTTGCTTTTTGAGATCATTGTGTGTTTTCTTATTGAGAATGTTTCCATCAGAGTCTTCAAATTCTTCTTCCGTTTCGACGTTGAATTAGGAATACTCACTTTCCATGCTGAGTTTATGATGCAATGCGAGTGCATCCTTGATCGAGGTGATCTCCTTGAAATGTATCGTGTTAGGGATTTTCAAGCATTTCATGCCATAAGTGTGTCGCCATTCAGAGAAATGCTTCTCGAATGCACGTCTCCCCCAGTAGCTGAAATTACCACAGATTTCACATTTATACTCAATCCCTAAACCGTGGAGTTTGTAGAGCCAATATGGGATTGGCTTACCGTCAGGACCTAACGGTACGTTCTTAGGATTGTAAGGGATATCATCGTCATCACTGTCACTTTAGTTCTCACCTTCTTTGGAGACTTAATGGTTTTCTGCTTCGATTTCCTGGTAGGTTCTGTTAAAATGGGTAAAATTAGTAAAAAACATGCCAAATTTAATTTCAAAAACAACAAACCATACCTAGTTTGTTTCTTCTTGATGTAGAGAATGGTCTCTGAGATTATCTCCGCCAATTAATTCCTCAATCCCTAGCAGTAGCATTCTAATTTCGCCAGCTATTTCTTCAATTCTTCATCCTTATGAACATCAGTCTCTTCATTCTCTTCTTTATTGGAATCTCTAACTTACTGCTATTGTAGATTCCCTAGTTTCTGCTGATCTTTATCTGCAACTTTCGAATTTTTCTTATGCTTTTTACCTTCCAAATGATGCGCGTAAATAGCACTGTTCGTGAAGAGTTTCTTGCATGCTGCACAATACAAATCACTCGCAGTTATGTTCTCATTGTGATTTGTCTACGATTGCCATCCTTGAATGCTACCTTCTTTCCATCTGAATTCAAAATCCTAGAGAATTTACTTCTCTATTAAGTTGAAATCCACCAGTGGCTAGGTTCGCACGTAGAAATCTTTCAAATAAGCGATGAGACTGCTTAAATACTCCTTGTATTAATTCGCCTCTTTCATTTTGAGTGCCAAGGGGATTTCTTGGAATTAATCGAATTTCTCGAGAAACCATGAGTAGTCACCGATGTGGTAGTCCTCAGATAATCTAATCTTCTTTTTCTTCAAGTCGAATGCGAGAAACTCAGCGTAGAGACTGTTCATGTCGACGTGCTTTCCTCCAGATTCGTCTGCACTAAAAGAAGGCTCCTTGTAGGGTGCACTGAAAGCCGCTTTTCTGAAGAATGCTTTGTCAAAAACCTACGCTGCAGAATTCGTAGTTCCGTGTCGTTTGTAGTATTCTTTGATGTCTTTAAGTCTTTGTTGGAAGTTAAACCAAACATCGGGAATACGTCCAGCTCCAGCTACACTTTTTTTGCCTTCTAGAATGAGCAGCTCATCTTTTCTAGCGCCATCGAAGTCCTATAGCAAAATCAACGCATCCATGCATTTGCTTTATTTCATTTCGATAATGTTCTTCAAACGATTATCAACAACAACTTGCTCCTTGGGGTTGTCGGCTTTCTCGAACATGAGTTCGATCATCACACGATCCATCACCTCCACAGATTCAAGCACACTCCTAGACTGCTCCAGCCAATTCGACGACATCCCCCCTAGAGATTTTTTTAGAGAAAGAGAGAGTGAGAGAGACTTTAAATTAACTTTTGGGAAGATTAATTAATTTCTTTCTTTGTAGTTTTTAGCTTTTCTTTTCTTCTTCTTTTCAGTGAGTTTCGAACAAGAAGATTCAATAAAAGATATTTGAAATCATGTCTAGATAAACTGTGAGATAGCCAAAATGAAGATATGGAAGAATCAAATCAACATTAATATCTGCAAGATTTTTAAGAGAATGATTAATACTAAAATTATCAATCATTGGACATTTGCTCTTTTTTTCTGAGTGTGTGCATCAATTTAATTTTTCCTTACTGTTTTATGAGTTTGAAAGAGAAATGTTTTGATTAAACGAAGTAGAACAATTAATTTTTTAACTATTTTTTCGCTATTTCTGATGAAGAATAATGGCTTTAAATGTCTTTGGGGAGTTGGGGGAGTTCAAGATTAAATTGAAAGATAATTTGCTTTCTTTTCAAAACATTCATAAAACAGCATTCAAAATAAAAACAAAGATTCTGCAAGAAGATATTTTAGACTCTGATCTCGTTCTCTTTTTCTTCCAGAAAGTATATTCAAATCTCAAAAATATCTTTCAAATATTTTCTACATTAGACTCCTGCTGTGTTGAAATTCCACTGATAAATCTATTAAGGTTTTCTTTGACAAGAGACTTGTCTAACTTACTTCCTGAGTGATTTGAAAGGTGTATTTATCACTTAGACACTTATTTACTGGATGTTGAGTTATCCTTGCAAGGTATGTTTTTGAAATATTAGAAACACAATTATTATTAAAGTATTGGAAGAAAAAACAAAGAAAAGATATTTGATTTATATTCTCAAGTGATTTTTGTAACTGAGATACTCCTAAGTAATTTCTCTTGAAGAATGCACTTCTATTGATGGAGATAATAGTTGAAGATCTTAATTAAGACAAGAAGATAAAAGTTAAATTTTGAATCTAAAATACATGTCTTTAAGATCTCTGGCATTTGCTTATTGTTTTGTTATGCTTTAATAGTCTCCCAT
>Ga0302285_10001865_pt1 | contig 11774 bp, 8 predicted proteins | sample III_Fen_E2_2_FD_200455 | JGI IMG/M metagenome (GOLD analysis project Ga0302285, IMG submission 200455) | Peat permafrost microbial communities from Stordalen Mire near Abisko, Sweden - III_Fen_E2_2 | ecosystem: Environmental > Terrestrial > Soil > Wetlands > Permafrost | place: Sweden: Abisko...
AACTTCGCTTTATTTGTTTCACTTTCTACCTGGAGAATTTCAAGCATGTGCTTGAGATCTTTCATCGCTCTGCTTTGTTATTGCTAGCACAACAACAAGAACAACAAAACAAAAACCTTCAATATGTAGTTTTTTAATTAAATCTCCCCTATCCCCCAAATAAGTAGCCTCTCTTTGTGTACTTGTCCCTTGTTAGAATCTGCGGATAGACCTTGCAAAGCATCCATGAATGTTTCATGCATTCTCCGAAGATTCTCCTCTCGACTTTTGGCATCAGCTATTTGCATCTCCTGCAGCTCAATCCTCTACTCTAAAATAGCCTTTTCTTTCTTCCAATTGTTCTCTTTCGAGCGAGACTTTTAAGAAAGAGCGGCAGCAAAGAAACAATTGAATGTGTTATTGTTGTTTTTAAATGAGTAACATATTGTTAAAGTTGGATCGTATAGAATATCAAATGTTACCTGTATTTTGAGTGTTGTAAGCTCTCTTTCAAGAGACTCCTAGCTTTGGTCTGACATCTTAGATAAGTTGGATTGATCTGTAAGTGCTAAAGTGAATGTCTTCTTTGTAAAATTCTTTTCTTCTCCCTTTTGATCTATCTTCACTTATGAAAGATCTTTTCTATTTTTTTCTTTAATTTGATTGCTAGATCCAATAAATTCCTTTATTCTTCTTCTTATAATTTGTCTAAATCATGCACATTCTTGGTTCAATATTTTCAAATCAAAATAAAAGCAGCAACTAATCGAAGCTGTTTTTGGAATGTTAGCTTTGATTGAAATGTTCTCGGTTTCGAGAAAGCCTCCTAGAGCCTAAGTGATTCTAAGAAGGATATATTTAACTTAGAAAAGCGTTTTTAATAGTTTAATTGTTACTCTTGGTTCTTTCTCACTTTCAACAGGAATTCTTCTTTGTTGTTAAATACTTGTTTCCTTAATAAAAAGAAAGATGTCTCCTAGTTCAAATGAAAGTAAGTTACCAAGCTGCTACAAGTAACTTAAAATCTTTTAGTTAGACACTTTGAATTGGAATCTAAGTTGAATAATTCAATTTCCTATCTCTCATTCTCTCTCTCTCTTTCTTTCCAAGTTGTTGTAATAGTTGCTCGATTGGATTTTATGTAATTGAAAATATCTGAAAAAACTATAAATTATTTCTCATTTTAGACTGCTTGAAATGAATGATATTCAAATGTTTAAAAAAACAGTTTGAGTGATTAAGAATTTTACAAAAGTAAGTTTTGAATAGACTCTGAAATAAATAACAAAATCTACGAAAATACTTCCCCGAGTGCTGATTTACAAAGAAACAATTTGAAATATAATTTTGCCTTGTCTAAACGATTACTTATTCATTTATGGTAATATTCTCAAAGGAAAACAAGAAATAATCAAATAAAGAAATCAAACTGTTTTACACTGGACTGCTCTTCCTTATTTCACTCTAAGTGTATAAGCAGATTCAAATCGATCTCGAGAGCGGCAATTTATTTATTCTTTAAAACTATTTCAGTGAACTTGTTGCTCGTTAAGCTGCTTATCATGCTTAACATCTACCTCTATAAGTTATCTCTTCCTTGGGTTCTTTTCATTTGTAACTGGTATTTACTCAAAAAGACAATTCTTGTGAAAACTGATTATATTTTAAAACCCAAAAATATTTATGCAAAAATGCATACACACTCTCTCTTTCATTCTCTTTCCTTAAACCCCCTTGATTAATAATCTGCTTTTAACAAGCCTTCGAGAATAAGTAGAATCTCTGCGAAAATTTAAATTATTTTTTCCACATGTCTGTTCGTTCTAATTGTTCAACTCACTCTTAAAAACCATTTTGTTCAAAGTATTTTCATTTTCTGCTCTTCTAACTCATACAACTTTCTACCCTTTTATCATCACTCACTCATCAGGCAGAATCCCCCCTCTAGCAGACTTTCCTTTTTGTCAAACTCCCTCTCTCATAAATTATTTTTTTGTGCTCTGGAAAAGCGCCAAAATTCAGTGGGGTGTGCAGTTTTGAAAACTGAGACAAGTCGCGCTCTTCCTAGTTGTTTCTTTGCTCTTTAAATATCGTGCCTCTCCCACATGACCGCCAGATATCCGAACAAAAAACAAAATCAAAAAAACCACTTCCCAACAAGTAAGCCATTTTGTAAATTTCTTCCCAACAAAACAAGTTGACTTATCAGATCTGTTTGTTTGCTTAGTGACAGATCATCACATTCTCTCTATCCAAGAGCTTGAGGCGTTAGTCAAATCAAAAGGCATCACGCATGTGATAAATAGGAAAAACGAGCAAATGAACCTCGACTTAGTGAAGATCAAAGAGAGAATCGAAAAACTTGCATTCGGATTGGATTCTTCTTTCGTGAACATCGATTTGATCATCCAGAAGGTAGTTGCAGGAATGTATGAAGGAATTCATACAACTGTCCTTGACGAGCTGGCAGCGGAGACTGCAGCATACCTGACAATAATTCACCCTCATTATTCCTAATTGGCTGCAAGAATATCAGTTTCTAACCTTCACAAGGAGACGAGCAACTCTTTCTTAGAAACAGCCACTGCACTCTACAGCTATGTAGATAAGTCAAGTAAAAAAATGAAGTTTATTTTAAAAAAAAATATCCAAAGTATTTCAACTTATTTCAACATGTTTAAATGCTTAACTAAACCAACAAAACAATAATAATCTCGCATTCAATTTATACTTCAATTTATTGCCTTGAATTCTGATCGAAAAGAAGCAGTCAATCATTCATAAACTCTGCCTTGATTTTAGAATTATCTCTTTAAACCACTCTTTTTTTAAACCAAATCAATTAGATAGAAAAGCTGGACTCATCGCAGAAGATGTCTACAATATCATCAAGGAAAACGCTGCTGCCATTCAAGCTGTCATTAACTACGACAGGGATTACACATATGACTTCTTTGGCTTTAAGACTCTAGAGCGATCATATCTTTTGAAGCTAAAAGGAGAAATTGCTGAACGCCCATAAGATATGTTGATGAGAGTCTCCATAGGTATCCACAAGGAAGATCTCCAGAGTGCTTTTAGGACTTACAATCTCATGAGCGAAAAATGGTTCACCCATGCTACTCCAACGTTATTCAACGCTGGAACGCCTAAGCCTCAAATGAGCAGCTGCTTCTTGCTGACAATGGGTTCAGACTCCATTGAAGGAATCTACGATACTCTCAAGCAATGTGCGCTGATATCTAAGAGCGCAGGTGGAATAGGTCTAGCAGTCCATAACATTCGTGCTAGAGATAGCTACATCAGAGGTACAAATGGAGTCTCAAATGGGTTAGTCCCCATGCTGAGAGTGTTCAATGACACTGCTAGATATGTTGACTAAGGTGGTGGCAAGAGAAAAGGATCTTTTGCTATTTATCTTGAGCCCTGGCATTCAGATATTGTAGATTTTCTGCAACTGAAGAAGAACCACGGGAAAGAAGAACAAAGAGCTAGAGATCTATTCTTAGCGTTATGGATTCCAGATTTGTTCATGAAGAGAGTTGGTAGTGATTCAGAATGGACCCTTATGTGTCCCAATGAATGTCTTGGTCTCTCAGATGTCTGGGGGGATGAATTTGAAGCACTCTACACGAAATACGAACGCGAAGGTAATTGTGAATAGAAAAATGAGTTATTAATTAATTATTCTAACAAACTAACAACAGGAAAGGGTAGGAAAACAATCAAAGCAAGAGATCTATGGTAAGATATTGTTGATAGCTAAATCGAAACAGGCACTCCTTATATGGTCTACAAAGACGCTTGCAATAGAAAGTCAAATCAACAGAATCTCGGCACGATCAAGAGCTCCAATCTTTGCACAGAAATCGTGCAATACACAAGTCCAGAAGAAGTCGCTGTCTGCAATTTGGCGTCTATTTCACTTGTTAAATTCGTCAAGGAAAACGGCGAATACGATTACCAAAAGCTCTACGAGATTGCTAAAGTTGTGACTTTCAACTTGAATTGTGTAAGAACTACAACAACATTAATCAATTAATTTCATTTCAAACAACATTTTGATTCTCTTTTTCTAATTTGGAATTGTTTCTGAATAGGTAATTGACCAGAACTATTACCCCGTTAAAGAAGCTAAATACTCTAACATGCGCAATCGCCCCATCGGCATTGGTGTTCAAGGTATGGCAGATACTTTCATGAAGATGCATATCCCCTTTGAATCTGAGGAAGCCTCGATAATTAATGAGAAAATCTTCGAAACCATTTACTTTGGAGCTTGCTAATCCTCCATGGAACTAGCTATGAAGCATGGACCTTATGAGACATTTAAAGGATGCCCTGCTTCTCAAGGGAAGCTGCAATTCGATCTATGGGACTATAAGCCTCATTTGTGTGGTTATGACTGGGATGGTCTCAAGAAGAAAATATAAGAACACGGTATGAGGAATTCCCTTCTTCTTGCTCCTATGCCAACAGCTTCAACTTCCTAGATTCTCGGGAACTGTGAATCATTTGAGCCATACACGTCGAATCTCTTCACGAGACGCGTGCTTGCTGGAGAGTTTGTGTTGATCAACCCCCATTTGGTTTAGGATCTGATTGCTAGAAATCTCTGGACACCTACAATTAAAAATCAACTTCTTGCTTATAGCGGGTCAGTTTAATCCATCGCAGATATCCCAGATGACATTAAACAAATCTACAAGACAGTCTGGGAGATCTCTTAGAAAGCAATCATTAATCTCGCAGTTGGAAGAAGTCCTTTTATTGATCAATCTCAATCTTTGAACATTCATATTTGTGATCCCTCATACTCTAAAATCACCTCCATGCACTTCTACGCTTGGGAGAAAGGGCTTAAAACAGGTACTACATAGTTCAGCTTTAGCTGTTTTTTCTAGGCATTTCTCATTTCTAACATAATTATTATTCTTTCACAGGAATGTATTACTTGAGGAGCAGACCAGCTGCAGAGCCAATCAAATTCACATTAGACGTTGAGAGTCTCTTAAAAGAAGAAGGTTCAATCACAGTAACTGCTGAAATGAAAGCAGATTAAGAACAACTCAACGAAGAGCCAACTAAGAAACTCAAAACAGAATCAAATGGAGTAAATTCAAATGGAGTTGCCATAGAAACCGAAAAAGATGCCAAGGAAGCTTGCCCGATGCGCAAACGTAGAAAAAACTCGAAGGGCAAATGGGAGTACGAGGAGGAAGAATGCTTGGCATGTGGTTCATGAGATAGGATAAAGTTACATGAAAAAGTACAGTAGTGTTTTCTTTCCCCCATTTTTTAAACACAAAATTAATTGCTTTTGATTTTAATGTATCTACCCTTTGTATTCATTCTTCTTCTTTTTTCAAGCTTTCTTAATCATTTACGCTCACTCGTCGGTCTGAATGCAACATTTTATTGGTTAGGCTTTGAGTTTATTAACGCGAAATTGATTGAGTCTAAACAATCTAATTAAATAACTACAAACACACAGCTTTTCTAGCAAATTTATTATTCAGAAGATAAGATTATTCTCTGCTAGAAACACAAGAATTGCATCATGGCATTTTACTCTTTGCTTCTTTATCTTCTGACAACACAGATTGTTGCTTTTTGAAAACGATTCTAATCACTGGTGTGTTTAAGAGTATCTGTGTTGAATCCAGTTCAGTGAAAAGGATATCTAAGTCCACATAACTTTCACCTTCTTCAGGAAGGAAAAATGCTTCAGAAAGGGAAGACTATTGAATTGATTTCTTCTCAGTTTCAGGCATAGTTTACGCAAATAGAAGCTCTGAATCGAATAGAATCGTCACGATTTGGAGTTTTTTGTTAATAACAAAGTACTCAAAGAGTTATTGAATAGTGGTGTTTTAGCTGTCTTCAAATACTACTTCCCAATTTTCCCAGATGGAAACACTGATACTCGGAGTTATTTTGAATATTGGTGATGGAGCAGGCTCAGTGAGTTAGAACGCAGGCACAGCTAAATTCAAGAAGGCATTTTTTCGTTGAGATAACGGCAATCCCATGACTTATTTGACTAACTCAATAGTCTGTAATGCCGCAATAGCTGCCGTAGTAGTTGCCAATGCTGGGACAATTTTACCAGCTTTTAATTTGACATCCAGCCAGTCCATGGGAGTTAGAGAGTAATTCACTGCCCTGCAGTTTGCTAGGGAGGAAATGTAATCAATGTGTCCATTTTAGTCATTGTCTTTCTCGAATTCCTCAGGGGAAATAGAGTGGAATGATAGGTTATTTGAGATCATGAGTGATTTGAGCTTTTCAAGTAAGTTCTTGGTGTTACTTTAGATTAGATCGTAGTCTGAATCAGCAGCATCATCATTATATGTAGAAGAATTTTGACTATTTTCATTTATCTCTTGCTCTCCTTTTGCTTTATCTTTTCCTTTCATTTCTCCATTGATTTTTTGTTATTCTTCGGATTAGACTTCACTGTGGATCTCCTGAGATTTTCCCTCTGAAGGATGGAATTCCTCTATTTAAACCTTTTCTGCCATTCTAATAATTTCCTTTTTCCTCTCTTCTTTTCTGAAATCCACTGGGTGCTCAAGTGAGAACACCTTAGCACAAAGAGTGGCTACAGATGCTATAAAATCTCTATGTAACTAATTCTCAGGATCTAGGAAACTGATTTCCTTTGGTGCTCTCTTCGGTAGTTTCCAGAATTCTGTGCCATCTTTTAGCTTCGTCTTCAATGGATACGTATGCATTAGCTGTCTGATAGTGTTTCTGAAATATTTGTAGAATTTTCTGACTGCAAAAGCAACACAATCTTAGAAATCTCTTGGCCTTTTCTCCAATTATTTCAAAGCCTTTCTAAGCTCAGAAATGCTCAAGGGACATTCGTAGTCACTCTCATTCTTATCCTTTTGGCTAGCAGCTTCCATAGCTAACCGCAATGATTTCGGCTTTAAAGTCGCCTGCTTTGTGAATTTATCTTTCGCCCACTCTACACAATGTACGGTCTCCTCAGGGAACATCTTCAAAGTGCAATGAGGTATATCTCCTCCTTCTTCAGAGGGATCTTCTTAGCTTCCATAGGACTCGCTTTAGTATGGAACTATCACCTAATATTTCAAAATGGTATGTTAGTCAGGCACTCAAACAACTGAAAAACAGATTTTTGCAATTGAATTTAATTGAGTATCTCTTTACTTAAACATGTCCTTTTGGCCCAAGGGTTCCTGATTCAAGTAGCGGCACTTTTGCTGCAAGACACCTCTTGTCCACATATTTCCTGGCTTGGACATTATCCAGTGCATTCGCGATAATATCTTATGCTTCAAAGAATCCATCGTTGAAAATATCTTTAGATGCTTCACAGACTTTATCAAGGCGGGCTACAATGTGGTTCTTCAGATGGCTGTTGATTTTAATCGCAGCAGCTGCAGCAGTTATCGACTTTGGCTTAGAAATATGCTCCTATCTGAATAAGAATTGCCTGTTTAGATTGGATGTTTCAATGTGGTCTGGATCAGTTAAAGTCAGTTATCCTCTTTTAAGTTTGCTGTTGGATTCCCCAGTGCACAAAGATAGCATAGCAAAGTTTTTGAGAAGCTCACAGCCTATTGCACCACTTCCTATCATAAACAGATTCAAATGCTTTAACTTGTCTAGCAAATCTTTTCCAATGACTGTCTAAAGAAGAAGAGAAGGATCAACGAAAGTAAAGGAGTCTGTTTTATTCTTCTTCTCAGTTTTGTATGTGTTGCAACTTTGCAGTTCAGCTAAAGCAATCTCTGCATAAGCTGCTAGTCTCTATTCTACTGAGTTTGATGTATTTTAAGGTGCATCTTGTGTTGAAATGGCTTGGCTATTCCAAGGTACAACTTCAATGCAATCAGTATAGAAGAATTGTTGAATTGGCATGAACTTGTTCGTCATAGCTTTGATGGCTTCTTGTGCTACTACTCCTCCTATGAAAGCACACTAACAGCAAACAACCAATATTCAGTCAAAAATAGAGGGTTTTGTATGATAAAATATATTATTTTGTTAGTAAAAACCATTTTAAAGCCATCATAAAATTAAAATCTTACTAGGGGATGAAACGATCCTGAGCAAGTGAAGGAGAACAATGCAACAAAATTCTAGAATTCCTACTAGTTTGGCTTTTCCATTTGATTGTTCCCAGCAGCGAATTCGAAATTCTGATAAAGCCCTGAACACAATTCACTGAACTCTTTCATGTCAGTTTTATCCCAAGCCCCTGGGAACCGTTAATACTGTTATTGGAACAACGAGAGCCCATAGAAAGCAATATGAAGATATATTGCGTGGCTGGATTTGTCAAAATCATGGTAGAGCAAGTTCGCATCGAAGAATTTAGTGCTCATGTCTTGCGCCTGAACTAAAGAGCTAAACGAAATAGTCTAAGGGATTTTGACTCCCTTGACAATACCACTACCTTCGTAAGGAGAGAACTCATTCACAAGGGATGCTAATACAAAAGTGCAAGGAGATTAGACTTAAATAACTCGATGCAAAGTATCATTGATAGATTTTGAGGATGCTTCAGGTTGATAATAATTGATAGCATTTTGTAGTCTCTCCATCCCTTTGACTGAAGTGAAAGTCACAGTGTCTCCATCTTAGAGCCCATGCGGTTGAAGTGTTGTGACAACCGTTTAATTCTTAGTATTTGTATATTTATTCTTAGTGGTTTCAATGCTTGAAATGAACGAATCTTTAAACGGCTCTCCATTTGGATCGTTGACAATGAATTTCTCATTGAAATCAATGAAAATACTAGCAAATGGACCGACAACAATTGTGTTGATGAAGAATATCCCATTTGCATGACAGAATTCGCCGATTGCACATGCAGTCTCATGGGAAATCGTATCAGTTAAAATAACTATTTGATAATCTCTCAGCTTCAAAGTGTTCTGAAAGTGCTCGCTTGTCAGCGGGGCTAAGGGCTGGTTTAAGCAATCGATTTTAACATACGGGTTAAGCTGCTGTAGTTCATAGATAGGATCTGTATTTTCTCCGAAGACTGAGTTGATTCTCCTTGTTTTCGTTGTGTCTGAATTATGGCTTAATATCGTCAATCTAGCCAAGCCAGCGAGAGTCAGATTCTTGGCTATTTCGAGACCTAGATTGCAATATCCACTCAGGAAAACACTGCATGCACTCTATTTCTTAACAGATTCGATTCCTAACGCGCAGATATATCTACTCCACCTGTTCTTAACTTCTTCGCTGAGGATGTCCATTTGTTTTATGGCTTACTTTCCGTTATTCATGAGCGTAATGTTGCCGCTGTTATCAGACTCTTTTTTCTCCTCCTCTTCTTCCTCTTGTTCTGCTGTTTCTTCTTTGACAGTCTGCTGAGAAATCGGCTTGGAATGCTGCTGCTATTGTTATTGTCCTTCACTGAGGGTCTCAGAGGTATAAGTTTTTGATTCTTTTGCTGATAGCTAAGCAGACAGAGTCTAAGCTTATTAAAGTGATGATGATGGCTTGCTTTGCCCTCCAACTAGTCTTCTCTTATTTGCGATCTGCGAAGTACTTGCATCGATTCTACTAGGTGGAGGAATAGCCTAAAGTACTTCCTTCAATTCTTCGATTGCTTCAGCTAGCATAGCTTAATACTTGCCAGGCTGCTTAAATAGCCCACACCAAGTAGGATTGTGATCACTCACTAGTCCTGTGTAGGCAGCATTCTTTTGATTGCTGCTCTACAGCCATTCATAGCATTCAGCTAAAATGACTTCTTTCTTGAGATAGAAATGCCTTTGTATGATCTCTTCAAAGCCTGTAGGCGGGCTCTTAATTTGTTTGATCATGGCTATTTTGATGTTGCAATATCGGATGATATTAGAATATGCCTCGTTTTTCTTCTCTCCTTCTTCAGTTCCACTCTGTCCTTCGAATCCAGGCTCGTTGAAGTACACATCTTCAGTCATGATGATCGATTGCAGACTCAGTAACACTTGCAGTAAAGTGCTGATATTCGGATCCCAATTCTCGCTAGCTTAACCCTTCCAAGTGCCCAGTAACGAAAGACAGACTTTACAAAACAACAAACAAAGAAAATAAGTCAAATGTTTCAAATATAATGTCCTTCTTACCTTTTCCGCATTGATAAAGATTTGGATTAAACCTAACCTATCCAGGTCCTGTCGTTGATAAATTTACTTTGGGCGACGAATTCGGGTAGTTATCTTCAAAGAATACATCGTACAAGAATGCTCCATGTGCGTAGGGTGTTCCAGCTGAACCCATTATAAGGCATTTCATGACATCGACTCTCTTGGTATCACACCTAGCAAATATACTATTGGTATCCTCCACAGGCAGAGCATTCGACATGTCTGCAACTTCTTAAGCTAGCCTGACGATTTTACTGTGAGAAACACTGGGAGATTGATGGATTGCATTCCTGTAGTGGTGGAGATACTCAGATGAAACAGGATCTTGCATGGAAACATACCCGAATCGTAGATTAGACAATAGAATGTTGTATTTTTAGCTTAAGGGAAGACTCAGCACTGAAAGGATCTCAAAATATTAGGAGGAGGATTAGGAGGGTGATGACTATTATGGAGATTGTCTTTCTGATTGCAGCTATGCATCTCCACTTTTCTTGGCTTTTTGATCTCTCTAAATGATCGATCTCTCTAGGCATTCCATCACGACTAATATTTTATCTGCTATCTTGCCGGCTTATTGCTTCGGCGTGCTGATAATATCACCCGATCCCTCCTCAGTGGGACCTTACTATTCTGAGTGCAAACAATGCACAAAAATATCGGCAGTTTTACTGAGATTCAACAGTAACTCATGGACACTCTATATCTGGTTTGGTTTGTAGTGTACTCCAAGAGGCAACAACGCCACCAATAAGTTATCCTAGCGAGCAAGCAGCTCAACACAATTCAAATATTCTAGAATCAACTCATTTTGATTGCTCATGTCCAAGAGGGAACCGCTGCGGAATGCATTTTCTAATAAGACTATCAAGCCACTCGAACAAACACTTCTCTGCAATGACCTTGGGACCTTCCAATTGCCTTCTAAGAAACTGCAGACAGCTTGTATGACACTCAAGAGTAGCTCGTTTTTGTTTCTCTTGCTGTCAACATATTCGGTGGTGTTCCACTTAGAATTCCATCCTGTTTAATCCGTTCCATAGCCTATGCCTTTCTTCTTCTTCTTTGGGAGAGAGCTTGTTGTTTTATCATTAGCAGTTGTTGTTACACTAGCACTAGTTAACTCTTTTTCTGTTTCTATTTGTTCTTTAGATTTATTCTATTTGCTGGCCTTATTGTTATTATCATCATTCTCCTTTTTAATCTATTATGATTTAACATCTTCAACATACTCTCTAGGCTGCTCTTTTGAGATCTAGGTTATCCTCTCAAAGAGTTACTGCAGAATATTCAATTTAACAGCTGTTTGTTTGATTATGTTATCTGGGGAATCTTATCGTAGCACTCTAGCAACGATCCCATAGATTTCTTTGAAAGCCTTGCGCTACTGCTCTTCCTGATTTGCTCCTGGTGGGGTTAATTACTCTTTTTGGGGAAGTTATGATCTGCTATCAGTATTGCTAGATTTGCTGCTGTCTTAAGCTAACAGCAAAAACAGAGTTTATTTGAGAGTTTCATTCCTCATGATTTCGGTGGAGAATCTAGGTAGCCCTCCATATAATCTAGATTCTTTTATAAAAGCCATCCATCGATTGGATTGGTTTTAGTCCTCCCAGCTGGCTAGAGATTCAGCTATGGACTACAATATTGCTTCAACTCCTTTCTAAGCTA
>Ga0302285_10001867_pt1 | contig 11768 bp, 6 predicted proteins | sample III_Fen_E2_2_FD_200455 | JGI IMG/M metagenome (GOLD analysis project Ga0302285, IMG submission 200455) | Peat permafrost microbial communities from Stordalen Mire near Abisko, Sweden - III_Fen_E2_2 | ecosystem: Environmental > Terrestrial > Soil > Wetlands > Permafrost | place: Sweden: Abisko...
GCTATTCCAATTTCAAGTTTTTCTTTTATATACATTGAGTAAATTTAATTTGGTGATATTTTCTTTTGAAAAATTAACTCAATGCATAGATATCCAAGGGAATGCATGTCACTTGCTGGAGTTAAATGTTAGTTAGCTAGCTGTTCTGGAGAATGATAAGATGGCGTAGATAATTTAGGAATATTTAGAAAGGAACTAGGAGGTAGAAGATATGAGCCATCTGCGAGAAAAGGAGTTAAATGGATATCAAGAAGGATATTCTGTAATTTAAGATTGGCGTGGATCAGAGGAGGATCTTATGAATGCAGCAAATGCAACGTTTAAGTGATTTATTTTATGATCTGAAGTTTAAACAAAAGTGAAGGAGTTGTCTTCTACAAATATGCTGCCAGACAGATATGAAAACGATGAGAAATCAAGGAAAGCTAAACCATTGGGTGCTGCTGAGGAGTAAATAATTTGACATTCTGTGAAGATGAGGGCATTATAATAAATGAATACATTTAAGGGAACACAATGTTAGGGATGTCTTTAAGATATTTGATAACTCCATCGATTTATCTGAGGAACTAATTAATTTAAGTTATTGATGCAATTGAATATTTCTTCATAACAGAATAATTCCCTTCTTCATAAACAGTTCCATATTGCCCTGTACCTAACGCTCTTCCTAATCTAAATTCACTAATGTTATGCCATCTTACATTTTCACAATTCAATAACGAGTGAAAATCACTAATCGAATCATTTTTTCCTTTATTGCTGCTGTCATTTGTATTACCCTTTCCATGAGAACTCTTATTTTCACTACGACTACTTTTATGATTACTTCTGCTTCCACTCCCACCACTGCTATTACTTATTGTCACCATTCCTCTGCTGTTATCTGAAGAAATCACTTGATCAGATGAAGGAACTTAACTCTACAGATCTGATCGAACATCTGATTCAATTGTGTGTTATCCCCTTTGATTCATAGGCAACGCATTTTATTACTATCTCCAAAATGCCCGTAAGGTTACAAAATCAGGACGATGTTCTCTTTTTGATACCATAAATCCTATTATGTCAGCTAATACTTACCCATACCTATTTGAAAAAATATCAGTAAACATTTACAAACTTTTTATCACTCGGAAACTAAAAATGAATCTATCTTTGCCTGTTACCTCAATCTGATTTCCCCAAGTATTCCATCCTTTTCTCTCTCGAATTCAAGATGTCCTTGGAAAACTCGCAATCCAGATACTTAACACAGTACAATTCCAAGTGCATAAACATCCAACAAAAATGCACTTCTTCGTTGCTAAAACTGTTAATCTCCATTCAAAATGAACTTCAAGCATTCCTTATCTGGAAACCTTTTAGTTTTAGCTTCTTCTAAAGTAAAATCACCATCTTTATCTGTTGTACATCCCTCGAAATCACCTAGAAGTATCCCTCTTCCTTCATTCTATGAAAGATAAATGCTCTCTAATTCCACTTTCCCATGCGATATCCCTGCTTCCTGCATAGCAGTGAGTGTTTCTAGAAGTCTTTCAAGTATTGCTGTTAGTTCCTCTGCTGTGAAATACAGAAGTGTTGGTGGAATCGTTTATCTTGATGAGAAAGTTTATCCATGTTTTTTTCCAGATCTGAACAAAACTTCATCACATAAATTTGCTTAGGCTTATTCTGTGATAATCAAGAATCTCTTGTGCTTTATTCTTATCTAGGCATCGATGCTTTCAGATATGCACCAACCAAAGACTCTTAGCACACCCTGACTCACATTCTTTAAAATTTCTCCGTAATTTAATTCTTTTTGTATTTTCTTCTCTTCTTGATCAGTTCTGAATGGTAGGCATTTTATCAAATATGGAGTGTCATTTTATCTTCCTCGAGCGAAGATATACTCAGCTTGCGCAAATGATCTTTAGTTTTCTTCACTGCTTGAGAACTAAACTTATCCTTCAATCACTAAATCCTCCAGAGATATCATTGCAGTAGTACTAGCCATATTTTGCTATTTTTCTATGATCTAATACTGCCCTGAGAAAAACTTTCTGTAAAAGGCTAAAATCAGCGGAGAGCTACAAGGGAAAACCAAGCTTATTTATACCACTTTTTATGATCAACAAAGAAAATATCCAACCCACAAATTTTCTTTTTTTGTTCACTTGTATTGACTACTTGAAAATATGATTGGCTTGCCTTTTTCAAAGCTCATCGATTTATCTTTTCTACACTGATTTTATTTTGATCAGAAAAACGAGCACTTAAACTTAAAAAAAGACTCTTTCTCTTTTTGTTCTAATTACTTCTCTGGATTTGTCTTGATGGAACAATTCTAATTTCCTTATTACACTTGGGTTTTTTAATCATTTTGAGATTTATTTTTCTTCGAGAGATTAACTCAAAAAGATATTTTCTTTTTTTCAATTCTCTGTCAGTCTCACTTTCTCCTTTTTTAATTAACTATTCCTTAAACACTTTTTTTTTAAAAAAAATGAAAAAACAATTCGCAGTTCGATTCCAAAGTACGGTAAGATCTTTTAATAAAAAAGGATAAAAACTTTACTTGACAATTTGTGATGCGGATAATCTTCCTCTGGATATAATACATGAAGGAAACAAAGAAAAACTGATCATAGCTACATAGTAAAGATGCTATATTGATAGGAATAAAAACAAAACGATCTTAGATGATGGATTTTAGCATTTTGAGATACTCAAAACTATCAAAGAAGTTGATTCAGTTGTTCTCATTATTCACCCACATATCTCAATGGAATGTGATGAATTCAAGAATACTATTGATTAGATTGTTTTAAATATCAACACAAAACCATCTGGATTGATTTCCTTATGCGTTTAATATTTGAATCCAATGTTGGAAGGAAGATTCTCAGATATTATTAGCTCATTTAAAAAGAACTTATCACCAATAAAAAGACTTTCCTTGAAGGTAAATGGATAAATACAAGCAATAACTAGCACATTAAGAGATTAAATGGAAATTTCAAAGGAAGAAATAGAAAAGTTAGAATAGGAAATGCGAAAGAAGTTATTAGATTAAGAAGAATAATTGCTTTATTTAGAAGAAGGGGAAAAAAATAGGAAAAATGATAGCAACAGGCAGCAACTTTAGAAGGAATATTAGTAAAAGCAAGATCAAGGGAATGTAAAGAATCTGAAATTATCATTTGGAACTTTTCCATTGACGTTATCAGCATAGGAAGATGCCAGTAATTCTTTGGGGAGCTAAGTAGCTCGCTTGAAATATTTGAAGGTGCTTTCAATTTATATTGAAGGAGAAAATGGATTTATTTTAGCTAAAAATACTCTCTTTAACCCTATCCTAAAGGTCCCTCTTACCTTTTAACTTGAATCATTCCATTTCACGTTAAATTGCCTTGATTTCATCCCAAAAAAAGAAGATCTTTTTCCGTTTCTCACTCTCTTGCTGGCTCAAAACTCAAACCTTAAATTCAAACTTAAATACCCAACATCAAGAGAATTCAATAACTTCGAAAACGCTTACTAAATCAAAGAACTCATCGAAGAATATCCTTAGGTGTTTGCTAACTCAAAGAAAATCTAGTCATTTTACTTCTCAACTTCTGGAAACTCCAGTTACATTGATTCTCATCCTCTGGATGACAAATATAGCTAAGAAGATTAAGTTCTATCAAGAACATCCTCGGCTAGGAGCATCCTGAAAAAGAGTTCTTCGTTAATTAGATTTTCGGATGAAGTACACATCGATCCGCTCAAAAATATTAACTTTCTCAATGGACAAAAATCTTTAAAAAAATTAACTTTAAAATTTGATAAAGAAGTTAATCTCAACAAATTAGGAGAACTCCTGTATTCATCATCAAATTCTCTGATTTCATTGAATCTTAGAGTCAGGCATAACAGCTACACTAAAAGTACTTTAGATCGATTCCTAAAAAATATCAATATATTATACGGCCTGCAAAGTCTGTGTCTAGACATTTAATTAGTCGAATATTTATTCTTTAAACTAAATGCATCTTCGAATCCTAAACTGATGCATTATAAGCAGGGTAGAATGGTTAAGGCTGCGACTAGTTTCACAATTGACTGCAATTTCAACAGTGATCCAATTAAACTCTTAGAACATTTCACGAAATTCAAGTATTTACTTGAGTTCAATGGTTAGTTTTCAGGATTCTAACAAGCTATTAACGATAATAACTACAATAAAGGGATATGTTCAGCTGATTAAAGTTATCAGTTGTAGTAAACTTGCTAGCGGATTTTTGAATAGAAACTTTTTCTTAGAAGATTGCTGATAAAGATGATTTTGTACCTTTCTTTTGTAAAAAAATTACCGAAAAATATTATTATCGGTATTTGTGTTGCTGGATTCATTGGATGATAAAAAGTAAAATGATCAAGCAAGCCAAACAATTCCTTAATTTTTAAATTATCTTGTAGTTTTGTAAATGTGTTTTCACTCTTTTGAAGATAATCAACATACTTTTTTCAAACTTAAATTGCGTTTGGATTTGTTTTAAATAATGATATCCATCTTTGTGTATGGAAAATTATTCTAATCCTTGGATGTGAGATTCTCTTTTTCAAAGCATAGATTAAACAAAACAAAAATACATATGATCTAGTTAAGTTAAGTTGCGCTCTCGTGCAATGAATTGCGTTTTAATGCAGTTGTAGATTGTTCAATTCTCTTTGGGTTCTTCAGTCGGAGAAGTAGAAGTAATCGTAACAGTTGTTATCGTAGATTCTCATGAACATGCAGCCGACTAATAAAGTAAATAATAAATCAATTTTAGTTGTGTTTTGCAAATACTATTAAGGAATGCTTATTGTTGTTACATGAGTAGGAAAGAAGCACTGGGAACCAGAAGTTTCTGATGTTTCTTCTGTACCAGACTTACTTGAAGAATCTGTCCAAGACGTAGGTTCTGAAACCTCCCAACATGAAATGGAAGTTCAAGAATTGATTGGAAGGAGATCTGGAATGTTGAATGAAACCCTATTTAGGAGGAAACGCAGAAAGATGGTTAGGAGAGAAAAGGGAAATCATATTGGGAAAAGTAAATCAAGAATGCAAACATAACGAATATTTTTTACTCTTTCGTAGCTGAACTTATCGTGATAGCTGCGGACTGAAGCGGAAGTTCCGTAGACAAGTGCATTTTGTTAACCAGCAATGTGTCTAAGACCTAAGCATATTTTTAAGATTTGTTTGGTTTGAAAATTCCCAACATAAACGAATCAAACATTTCAAATAGTTATCATCCATTTTTTGACAATGTTACCTCCTCTGAAGACTCTCATCTCATCTGATTAGAAGTCCCTATTTCCCAAGAAAAGAACAATATTTTCTGAGTCATCTTTTTCATAAAGATTTCTGAATAAACTTACTTGACATGTGTGATACCACCTCCTGTTACGTTCATCGATTTTACAAATATTGACTTAGATTCTTCTCTAATTTTCTTTCTTTTAATTTAATTTTTATTTTATTCCACTTATTCCTTCTTTTTCCTTTTTCGATAGTATCCATCCATGCTGTTTTGGCAAGGTTGCTATGAAGGAAGGTCAAATAAATATTTTTATCCAAATTTTACAAATAATTCAGATTTTTCTTCAAGATAATTCAAAGAATAACATGACTTGATGATTTTTAAGACAACAAACTGCCATGATATTTAACAGTGAATCAAAGGAAATACTGTTCCTTTACAAATCATAGCATATAGATGAAGATTGAGAAATGTGTTAGAATTTTTCATTTAAATAATGAGGAAATAAGCAATGAAAACAAATATAAATTTGCAGCTTTTGCTATTGAAGAGAAAAAATAAAATAAATTTCCTTCTTCAAAGTCTTCTTCCTCTACGACCACCTTCTCTTCTTGTGGAATCGGTAGGGATGGGGGTAACATCCTCGATTCTTCCGATTCTCATACCACTACGGGCGAGTGCTCTGAGAGCAGATTGAGCACCGGGACCAGGTTGCTTGGTACCAACACCACCCTTAGCTCTAAGCTTGATGTGAAGAGCGTTGATCTTAAGTTCCTTGCATCTGTTGACGACATCGATAGCGGCTTGCATGGCTGGAAAACATTAAAAATACTGTTATTAATCATGTTTTATAAAATACGAATGTATCTATTTATCCCTTTGAGTTAACTTCAGAAATTAAATAGCAAGCTGTCTATGAAATTTGCTGAAAAAGTTCGAATATATGGAATAAGATTATTTACCAGCATAAGGAGAAGACTCTTCTCTGTCAGCCTTGACCTTCATACCACCGGTAATTCTAACGAGGGTTTCTCTTCCGGAGAGATCGGTAACGTGGATGAAAGTATCGTTCCAGGTGGCCATGATGTGGCAGACACCGAAGACGAGCTCGTTGGCACCAACGTTAGGAGGGCCATAGGAGATAACTTCCTTTTAGACAACTGCGACTTTCTTGGGAGGCTATTATTAAACAAAAAAAATAGTTATGGCACACTTTTCTAGAGATAGGGTTTCTAAATTATAAAACTCATTCGCTTTTGGATCATCTTTCCTTATCGAAATCTAATTGTCTAATTATCGAAAAATAATTCGAATCTTATTTCCATTTTATCCTTTTCTAAATATTCAATCTCATCCCTATGCCTGCTTGAATTGCCTATCTACTATTCTCCTCTCGATACGTTTTTCTCCGCAAAACTCATAATGTTTGTAAAGCTACTCAACTCAAAAAAATTTGCAAATTACCATTTTGAATGAGATCTACTTCTTTCTGTAGGCTATTATTTCTTGTTATTAATATTTTTAATTATTTTGGGGGCATCAAATCCACCTTTGATATTTGCCCCTGCCCAATTTTCGCCCAAAGAACAAATTAGACTTTTTAATACAATCAAGTGATTCCCCCTTTAACAATGCACTTAATATTGAAAAAAAAAGAGTAAATTTGTAATATTCATTTGATTTTTTTTCAGCATCAAGCATCAGAAAAATAAAAATGAAATCTAACATTTTGGGAGGCTCTTTATTCAAGTTTTTGAATGAAAATGAATCAAATGAATTTACTACAGACAGCAGACACTTAAAAGGACTGATTCAAAATTTTTGTTGATTCAACTGAAAAAGCAATCCACTCAAGAAAGTTATCCACCAAGTAGCATAAACAAAAACGAATGTGTTGTTTTATTAGCAATTAAATTGTACTTGCTATTGATATTTTTGATAATAAACTGTTTTCTAATATCTTAATTTTGTTTAAGTTCTGAATATACATCAAAGAGATATGTAAGATGGTAATCTCTTCTTGAATCCCTAAATATTTTAATTATTTTAAAGGCACGATTTGACTCACTATTTTTTTGTTATTGGAATCAAGTTTTCCTTTCAAAAGTATCTCAATAAGACAGTAAAAACACCATTTTAAATAGATAATTAATTATCTATTAAATAAGATATCATAATTTATTTACATCTTTTAAAAAAATAAAAATAATGTTGTTATTTTGGATACATTATGAAATGGAAAAATAAAAGAAGAAAGAATTAGCAAATCTTTTATGAAAGAATTTTTTTAAAGAAAAAAAAGAGAAGAATCATCTCAAATCAAATAATTGATAAGAAATCCGCTTGAAATTATCTGAAACATGCATACTATTGGGAGAAATTGCATTAGAACTGATGAGATTAAAAGCCTAATTGGATCTTATTTGCTTCTGGAATTATTAATTTAATTAAATTAAAAAATAAAATTAGCCACCACGCTCTGCTGCGATCTAGTAGTCGATTAATCAGTCAATCTTTGTCTATGTACTTCTCCTTAGTGAACTCTTCCATCTTCTCTGCTTCTGTAATAGTTAAACATTGCTTATTCTGATTTGATAATTGTTGAGATTGATATTTTTGAGTAGCTTTCAAGAGCAGTTCGTAGATCATTCTCTACTTCATATTATGCTAATATGGATCTTTCTGCTGAGCAGACATTCTACGTAGCCAAAATATAACATTTTTTAAGATTTATTTTTAACAAGACTGCTTCTTCAATATTTAACTTCTTTATACTTCGTGTGACAGCGCAAAGATCTTACAATTGAGTTGACTAAGACACCCTAACAAATGCCTCCATTCAACGCTGAATAACTCAGATTTGGTGCACACAGCACTGATCACATGCTCTCAGTTGATTATGATGCATAAGAAGGTAAATTTCTTAAAAATGGATAATTTGCTTGCAAAAATGTAAAAATACCCAACTTAATAAGTTTAATACCTTAGAGCAAGGAAGGGGATAAGAGAAATTGAGTTACTTTATTATCCTTGCTAAGAATGCTTCATGATAAAAACAAGAATCCTAGCAATAAAGAAGCTATTTTTCAGGAGAGGGAGATTTTCAATCAATTATAATTAGTTCATTGTGATTTAGAGATAGAAAAAATAAGGGAATTTTGAGTAGTACCAAATGATTTGTCATTTTTGATTTCAAATTGCTAAATTTAATATGCAAAAATGATAGGATGGAAATTTTATTTTCAAAACAGTTCTAGGGGAAAATAGGAATACATAATTAAGTCAAATAAAAGAGATTACCCATGAGCATAGCTCAAATATTTTTATTCACCATTTCATTTTATTTAGAATATTTTTTTCTATTAAAAATAGCATTTTTTCTTTTATGGAATTGCTCAAACTTAACTCATTTTTTCTTTTTTTAGGTTGGGGAAAGCCTTACATTCATCCATTCAGAAATCTAGAAATGCATCCTTTCAATTCAGCTCTTCACTATGCCATGCAATGCTTCGAAGGATCAAAAGCATTCAAAGGTACAGACGGAAAAATTAGACTCTTCCGTCTTCACAGCAACATGCTCAGATTGAAAAACTCCTGCAAATCATTGAGTCTTCCAGTAAAATCACAATTATTGATTGAGTTAGCCAACAATTTCATTTCTTTTTTGTTAATTATTATTTTTATTTTATAACTTTAAAATTTTTTGCTGTTTGAAAAAAAAGGATTTTGATGGCAATGAACTCTATAAATGCATTGAGGAGCAAGTTAAAGTAGATGAAAAGTGGATTCCAGGTGTTAGAGGATTCTCACTTTACATCAGACCAACTGTGATCGCTTGGGAGGTAAAGATAACACTTTTAATCAAGACCAGAAAATGAACCATATTTAATAACTATTTTGCTTGGTTAAATTACAGAATAAATTAGGAGTTAGAAATCCAGATAAAGCTAAACTATTCGTCGTATTTTCTCCTGTTGGTCCTTATTATCCTTCTGGATTCAAACCCATCAGGCTGTTTACTGAGACTAAGAGAATCAGAGCAGCTCCAGGTGGTACTGGTAATCTGAAAGTTGGTGGAAATTATGCTCCTACAATTCCCCTCAGTCAGAAAGCAGAAAAAAAAGGATATCATCAAGTTCTATGGTTATGGAAGGACAGGTTAGAATATTTTTATTTTATTTTTTCCAAAACTGGCAAAAAATAGCAATAACATTAGATGAATTTGTTTTTTTGTTTTGTTACTGAAGTGTCCTAGAAGTTGGTACTTCCAACATTTTCTTCTTCTGGATCAACGAGTAAGGTGAAAAAGAGCTCGTCACACCTTATCTTGATGAAGGCACGATTCTTCCAGGAGTCATGCGTGATTCTATCCTTGTAAAAAAACTTTAAAGTGTTTTTGAGAAACAAAAATTATTAAATTTTAATGCTTTATTTTTCTAGGAAATCACGAGAGAATGGAATGAATTCAAAGTGACTGAAAGACGTTTAAGCATTAATGAAGTCACAAAAGCCTCCAAAGAAGGAAGAGTAAGAAGAATTCTAAATATTTTTGGAAATTTTTTAATATTATTATTATCTTCATATATTTTTCTGCTATTTTTAAGATTCTTGAAGCCTTTGGAAGTGGAACTGCAGTTATTGTCTGTCCTATTGAAGAATTTACATACAACGATGAGACCTTCAAGATTCCTATCAACCCTAAATTCCAAGCTGGAGATCTCACTCACAGACTTTCAGACACAATAATGAATATATAATATGGTGACGTTCAACATAAATATAGCAAAATTGTTAACTGATGATAACCCCATCTCTTTCAATATTAAAAAAAACAAAGAATTTAATATGCTTTTTTTTGTGTTTAAAACTAAAATATTCTAACCTTAAACCATAATAAGTTTTATAAATTCTTTAACTTTTCGCATCTTATTAATTAATAATCTTTTCCTCTTGGATTGGCATATTTTCAAAACAAAACAAAAAAAGAAAGGAAGAAGAAATAAAATTATTTAAAAACTTTTTTTTCAAATTTTTTTAATCAAAAGAAAAAAAAGGAAGAAAGAGCCTCGAAGAGTAAATAAAATGAGGAACTTATTTGGGAGGGTGGAAATAGAGAGAAATTAGCTATCATAACTTAAGGCATCGAGACTAGAATCAGTACAGCAATTCGAGAGAGGGAGAAATGGGTGTCGCCTCATCCATTTTTGTTCTCTATAAATATGTTTTTTTATCAAATCGAATCGTTTCCCCCAAAGCTTTCATAATTCCCAAACAATTTTGATTTGCATGTACTGAATATTCTCAAGGCGCTTTATGTTGGAACTACTAGCTTGATTCTCTTGAGCCAACTTCCCTTGTAGGTGAATCTTTTATGATTATCTCAGACTCCTTTGAACTTTTTAGAAGGAGAATACAGTTGATGTCTCAGTCATCATCAACAGAAACTAATTAGATTTCATAAGTACATTGTTAGAGTACAGAAGAGATCTAAAAAAGAAGGAGAAGAAGGGATGTTTTTTGAATAAAACAACCTAGTTTTTAATCACTTCGAAAACGTCAGAGAACCTTTAAACTTGTTTTTAGCAATCTATTCCTCTCTTAATCTTCTAAAAAACCATTTTTTCCCTTTCTTTCCCTTCATATTGTTGTTCATTGAATCGCCTTAAATAATTATGATGTTTAAATGTTGAAAAGAGAGAAAGATAGAGAGAGAAAATGAAAAATAAATCTATAATAAGTTCAAACAATAATAAAAACATCAAAACCATGATCTCATGTGATCAATATTCAAAATGTAGCTGAATATTGATCACATGAGAATTATTCTTAATGTTAAGAATAATCCTCTTTTACACAAAAAAAAAAACTTGTGCATAAAAACAATTCGAATCCCCATGTGAAAGGAAGAAAGAAGGGAGAACAAAGAAGAAAAAAACATGGAAAAACATCTTTGCATTTATTTCATGCTGAAATTAGGCACCTTATTGTTCTTTTTAAATTTCAAATTCAATTAGGTTTTTAACCCTTAAAAAGGAAAAATAATTTATGCTAATTAAATATGAAAAAGACATGCTCGTTGAATAGAAAAATGCAATTCCCCACAATTCACAATTTTATTTACAAATTGACTTAAATAAAAATTTGAAATAAATCAAAAGCTAATTCAAATATTTCTTAATTTTAATTGTCCCTTGCAAATCATTCAATGGATATTTCGCTGAGATTGGCTATTTTTGTTGAGGTAGCCTTTCTCTGAATTCCCTTGGAAAATATCTGAGCAAAGGATGCTTAGACCAAAGCAATTCCTCCTCAGGTATGAGGCATGGTAATGCCTTGGACAGTCAAAAATAACTTGTATGAATGCCGCCATTATTAATATTAAAGTGTTCAATTGTTGTGCATAGAAAGATATAAAAGCTTGAGATAATTACATATAAATCTCGCTTTTGAAAAAGATTGAAAGATATAAATGCAAAAAGAGAAATATAA
>Ga0302285_10001870_pt1 | contig 11759 bp, 6 predicted proteins | sample III_Fen_E2_2_FD_200455 | JGI IMG/M metagenome (GOLD analysis project Ga0302285, IMG submission 200455) | Peat permafrost microbial communities from Stordalen Mire near Abisko, Sweden - III_Fen_E2_2 | ecosystem: Environmental > Terrestrial > Soil > Wetlands > Permafrost | place: Sweden: Abisko...
TATATATTAGAAGACAATCAATACGTTGAAGATGCAGATCGAGGAACTGCAGAAAGAAGCTAATCGAGCGGAAGTAGAATTAGAAAATAGATAATTGAAATTGTAGAGTCTCCCGAATGAAGAGGAGATATTGTAGCCGATTATTGATGCGGTGCAAGGACATGTTGATGAGATTGATTATTTGGAATCGAATTAAGTTGTCGCGGAGAAGGTAATAGGGGAGGAGAGGGGATATGTGAATGTGATGATGATTTGTGGAATTTAATTTGTTGTTTTGGTGTGTTAAACAAAAAGCTTGGTGGTGAATTAGACTATGAGATGTACATGCATAATCTATTAGAGATTTGCACTGAAGCTGAGTAGGTTTGGCGTGATTATCTGAGAGAAATTATGGTGTATGAGATTGAAATACCCCAAGGATTAACGAAGAGAGAATTAGAAGAATTAAGTTATTCTGTGCCGAGTGTGCTCGATGAAGTCAAAGTGAAATTAGGTATGGATCCAACGAAGCCGATGGCAAATCCTCATTTGAATCCGAAAGGGAACTATAATAATAATAATAAAGGATAATAGATATAGAAATAGCAATAGAAAGGGAATAAACAGATGAAAAGTGATCATAATAAATCAACGAATTCACAATCATAATATTAATATTAATAGTAATCGATGTAATAAGAGTCATAGCAGTAGCAGTAGTAGTAGTAGTAACAGTAGCAATCGTCGTATTAGGAACAGATGAAACCAAAAGGGTTGAAGAGTCTAGAGACTAAACCAAAAGAATGTATTAAAGAAGTTCCATTTGAAATTAAGGAATAGCCTGTGAAGAAGAATATCGATTAGTCGATGTTTAAGACAGTTTTAACTGAAGAGAAGGGAGGCTAAGGGAATGCAGCACTAATAGGAGGAGGATTAATGCCTGGAGGTTCACCTGCAAAGCCATAAGATTCCCCAAAGCGCAAAGAAACGAAGATCTAAATGGAGTTACGTTTAAAGGAACGCAAGAAACAAAAAGAGATTCAAGAGAAGCAGCGCTTGAAATAACAAAAAATCGATGAAGAATTAGCTGAATAGCTGCGATAAGAGCAAGAAGAGAATCTCTTAAACGACGATTAGCACGAGAGATACTTAAAAGCGCAGATAAATTAGAAGATCGATAGAAAGTTTTAGAAACAAGAAGAAAAGCAAAAGGAATTGTAAAGATAGAAAGAGCTATAAGAACAAGAAATGTAATAACGTCAAGCGATGATTTAGAAGTAATTAGAGATGTAAATGAAATAGCAATAAGAGTAACTGCTGTTGTAGTAATAGTAATAGTAACAACCTTAGTTTGATAGGGATACGATTAAATCGATTTTCTTAGAGATTCTCAAGGAAAATAAATAAACGCTGTTTAAGAATAAGAAAGGGGGCAAAGATAGCTAAAATGTAGAAGAAAACAAGAAGAATACATAATAGTCAGGGTACTTTGGGAGATCAGAGGATGTTGCGATGAATTAAGGACATGATAGGAAGATGTCAAGTGAATTGGTGAATGATAATAATAGCTTAGTGGGTGGAGATGAGAAAGACAGGTTGTAGCAGTAATAGTAATAGAGTGCAGCAGCCCTTAGAAGGACTTCGTAGCTTGTTCCGAATATTAAAATACTAACTGAGGGATAGTATCAACATCATTCTCATTAGATGTCGTTTTCGAAGTTTGCGTCGTAGTAGCAGATTCCCTATCCCTAGTAGTAGCAGTAACAGTAACAGTAATAGTTCTCAAATCAACCAGGAAATCAATTATCTTAGGATTAGCTCGCTGTGAATATCTTGAGTGTGTTAAATGGCACGTTAGCATAGATATCTTCAGCGGTTGCATCGAAGCAGACAAATATGTAGTAACTGAATCCACAATAGCAATAGCTGCAGTAGATGTTTAGTAATCATGTGTCTGAACTACCATCGAATGTAGATTCACCAATGCAAAGAAATTAAAATAATATTAATGTTAATAGTAATTTTAATGCTGCTACATCGGCTGCTGTTATGCAGTTACAACAGTAATAGTAATAGTAGTAATAGTAGCTAGGAAGTTATGGTCTTTAGAATGCGATGCCTTAGATGAATGTCCCATATTCGTATGCTGCGTAATATTAGCAATAGCAGATATTCTAAGAATAGCAGTAGATTATGATGTAATAATAGTAGTAGAATTAGATGCTCCCGATGGTTCCTATGACATTTATGCCAGGTGATTTTATGAAGAGTCTAGGTGGATAGATTAATGATGGGAGAGGTAATAATAAGAACATGAAAGGGAATAGTAATAATAGTGCTGGTAGAGGATCTGAAAAGAAGATAGATTTGGATGATTATTATCGAGAATTTAATCTAAGTGATGCAGAAAATTAGCCTGATAATAATAATACTAATCATCATGGTAATTCAAAGCAACAACAATAGCATCATCTTGAGGAGAGTGTGAGTCTAAGTTTGAGTTTACAAGAGCCTAGAAGTAATAGGTCATTTGCTGATTCGATATTTAGAAGTAATCAGGATTAATCTAGGAGTGATGGGTAGGTTGAAATGCCATCGAAGATTAGAGTTGAGAATCATAGGAGATCAAGGGGAAGTGATTTGAACTTCTCATAAAGTGAGGATAATGATGATGGTGATGATAGGAGTGAAGGATAGATTTGAGAGAGAAAGAGGGATGGTTGATTGAATGAGATATTATATTTGTGTGTTTTAATGGAATGATTACTTGAAGAGAACAATGATTATGGTATAATAAAAATCATTACGGTTGCTACATTTTTATAATTGGAAGAGAGGTTGTGGAGAGGGATCGAATTAGAAATTAATGAGAAAGATTTTTTTAAATAACAACAACAAAAACTAACCAAAGTGATTACTTGAGAGGGGAGAATGGGGGAAGGGAGGGATAATTATTGAAAAATGCTTAGAAATAATCAATTTAAAGAGAGCTAGTGATTGATCGACAAGGAAACTTCAAATTTGGGAGGATTTCTACACGTTCAAAAGCTCAAAATGGTTAATGCTAGCTAATCACGAAGGCAGTTAAGTGAATTTTGTGTAGCAGTTTCCAAAACTTGTAGGAAAGAAAAGTTGAATTCTGAAGGGATACAAAGGAGAAGAGATAACTAAATTTGGAAGGAAAAGAGAAATTACTTGAGCTAGCCTAAAGCGTGGATTCTTAAAATATGGCAAAGAGAGAGGGTTAAAAATTAATGGGGAAAAAAACAATATTTAGAGTTATTCAAAAGAAGCAAAGGGCTCTTTTGAAATCTCTCTCTTTTTCTCAGTATGTCACTGAATAATCAATTTTGAAAGAAAATCTTTAAGATGAAAGCATTCAGCTCACTGAGTTAAAACTACAGAAAATCCCAGTTCTCATCTTATCTTATCCGAAAATCTACTTGGATTTAAAAATACAAAAATAATATTTGCTAATTATCCTCAATCCTTTTAGCAGCAATATCAATAATCTTAATAAATAAACTAATAATTTTAATACTTTATTAATCTTATAAGGAGGGGATATCTAAGTCACTGGTACTCCCTTAGACTTCAAACTCTTGCAGCAAATAATAAAATTATTTATTATCCCTCTCAAGTTCATAACCAACAATGCTACACAATAATTTAGAAAGAAAAATCATTAATCTAAGTATCGATCTGCATTGGAGTTTTTTTATTGAATTTCAAGCAACCATTCACAGAGAGACTAACCTCTCAATGTAAATTGTAAATCTCCGTTTAAACTCTGTCTATTAATTTCTTCTTTCTTTCTGATTCAAACTTCTCTTGATTATGCCATTAAATTCAATTTTTCAATCTGTTATTTTCTCATTTTTCTTTCAACAATCATTTCAATCATTTTTTTTCATAACTCCTGAATGCAATTTGAATCCATTTTGATGCTAGTTACCTATTTTCATAGTTTATTTATCCAACAACATATTTCTTAACCCAAATTGAACAACAAAAAACTTCAAAAAAATCAAAAAGAAAACTTAAATTGTTTTGTATTTAAAAACAGATACAATTTGCTTTCTTAAACTTCCACACATAAGCTGATTTTTCTTCAAAAAGATTGTATTTTGCGATGACTGACGGATATACACATCTATCACAACAATTTGATGGAGTTTCTAAGAATTTCACAGAAAAAACTGCTGTTCTTAAGGTTGCTAAACCACCATTAAATGCTAAGAATGGGAAAAACGTAGATAAGAAAGATCAAAATGGTGGAATAACTGATAAATAAGTACAAAAAGAAAATAAGAAAACCACTGAATAGTAACAATCAGAAAAGTCTTAAAAACAACCAACTGCAACACCATCCAAGCCACCTTTGTCTGATTAGAAAAGAGCCTAGACAGCTAGATCTGCGAAAGAAGAACCTACTTAAAAGATTGGATCAAAAACATATGAAAGTTCTAAGCTGACAAGCAGTTAACCTTCTGAACCGAAGCCTTAAACTGTTCCTTCATCAGAGAACAAACAAAGTAGCTCAGCGAATATGAAATCGATCCTCACAATGTCTGATGATAAAGCGAAAGACGAATAAAAAGATCCAAGTTATCATAGACCAAAATCTTAATCACATCTGTGGTCGCAACATACATTGAGAACAGCTTCGTAGAAAGTAACCAGAGAAAGTGCTTCAAGTCATTATTCATCTAAAAAATCAATCCCATATGTTGCTTGATTTTTCTTTCTTAATTTACATTATGCATGTTATTTTGTGACAGGCGAAGAAAGATGAAGAAAAGAAGCATTCTGATGAAGAGAAATTGAAATGGCATTATGCAGGGGCTTAAAAGAATGCTAAGTCTTTTGATTACTTCAAAACAACTAAGTAATTAATACAATCAGATACATGAATTTTCTTGGTTTTTCCCTTTAGTTTTAAAGCCGTACCTTCATTTATTTTGTAACTTACAATGGATCTTCCATTTTCATTTCTTAAAATCTAGAGTCAGTACTTGCTCTTACATTGAGAAAGTTGGAGATGTACTTCTAGCCAAGCCATTCTACAAGGTACATCAAATACAACAATATCTTGATATTTTACCTTGACCTTTCCCCAAAACACCCTTTTTAATCATATCTTTGTTCTTTTTTGAAGGCTCCTTAACGAGAAAAGCCTGATTAGCTTCAAAAACAAAGTTTAGGAGCTAACGACTACATGGTAAGACCTATGACATGTACTTCAAGTTCTAAGAAACCCTTAGAGCCTTACAATCCAAACGCAGCTAGGAACATCTTGAAGTAACCTGATGTGAAAATGCCTCATAGGAATAAGTCATCGTTTGCGCTAAACGATGGTAGTGATCCTAGAACAATGTACAAGAGTCTAAATAAGAATATCTATGGGAATTTCCCGAAATAAAATCACACGGATAACCAAGGAATTGCTGCGGATATCATGAAAAGAGCACATTACTAGAATTAAAAGTGAAAGAGTTGGGAATATGAGGGGATTTATGTGTGTGTTGTGGTTAAAAAAAGGACTTTAATGCGTTTTAAAATGCAGACACATACATGCATAATATAGAAATGCAAAATGGATTTCTTCATTTTCTGTTAATGGTGCTATCAGGGTAGAACCATTCTTTGCCGGGTGTGTATCCGAGAGTTGAGTAGAGCTCCTTTCTAGTCTGCATGCTGTTGAATTGGATGGAAGAAAAAGGGGAATGTTATTAAGAGAAATAGCATATTGAATTTCATTGCATTTCTTGTTTTTGGTTGATTTATTTTTTTTTTACTTGGGGAGTGATGCTTCCTATGTTCCATCAGCTTGGAGTTGCTAGTACATGTCATTGATGGCTTTGTTGGCAACTCTGAGACTTGTAACAGGGTAGATGACAATATTGTATCCCCATGCTTTGAAATCAGTGACATTGATATATGGTGTCTTGCCGAATTCGGTCATGTTAGCGAGAAGGAAGGGTCCACCTTTAGGTCCATATCCCTTGAGTGCTTAAGCAACAACCTTGAATTCATCAGCAGTGTTGAGTCCTTCAGGGAAGATCATATCAGCTCCGGCATCGATGTAGAGTTTTGATCTGCTGATGACAGCTTCGAGACCTTCAACAGAACGAGCGTCAGTTCGAGCGCAGATAACAAATTCACCATCGGAACATTTCTTGCTGGCTTCAACTGCGATACTCACTTTCTTAGCGAAGTCTTCACGTGATACCAAGGCTTTTCCATCGAGATGGCCGCATCTCTTAGGGAAGACTTAGTCTTCAATGTGCAGGCCTGAGGAGGAAAACAGAGAGGGAAGTTAGTTTGTTGGAAGATTAGAAACAGCTAAAGAAGAATAATACCTGAAGCACCAGATTGGAAGTACTCCCAGACAGTTCTTGCGCACATTTCACCTTCTCCGAAACCAGTGTCGGCATCTGCAATGACTGGAAGGCCGCTGGATAGAGATACTTCCTTGATAACTTTGCAGAAACCATCTAATGTAACTAAACTGTGGAGAAAACAAACAATAAATTTAAGAGATCCTATTTTCAAAAGCAGCAAATTCAAAATGCTAAGCTTACCCGATATCGGGAGTGCCTGAAGCAGCAGTAACAGCAGCTCCTGAGATGTAAAGAGACTTGAAGCCTATGCCAATGTGGAAAACAAATGAAACCTATGAAAAGATTGAGGTATAATAAAACGTTACCATTCTCAGCAGCGAGCCTCGCACTCATACCATTGAAAGCACCTGGGACCATGATGCAATCATTGGTCATGAGCTTACGGAAGTTCTTGCAGTTTTGGAGGAACATTTTGAGGATATAAAAAAGGGATCTCTTTAGGTTTTGGATTTTGTATCTTTGGGATTGTTTTTGTTGGGGTATTTTATTATTGGGAGATCAAGATTAGGAGAGAGAATTTAAGCGCTTTAGAGGAGAAGGAATAGATTAGATTCTAATTAGAGATGGAAATAAGGGGGGATTGTCTGTGCGAATATGCTTCTTTCTGGGGGGAGTGTAAGAAAGCAGGAATAAAGTTTAGCTGCAGACTAGAGGGAGAAACTGTGCGTGTTAATTGTGGATATTCGGACTAGTAATCTTCCAGAAATCAAGGGAAACAAGGAAAAATTTAATGTAAATATCAAGATGTAGGTGAAAGAAAAAAGACATGAAATAGGCGTCATGAAATCAACTGCTGCTTTTTTTAGATTAAATAACTGGATGTTTCGACATGCTAATTATCTGGATCTTTGAAAGGGCTTTCAATTATATTTAATATCACCAAATAAATTTCCTTCAAAGAATTCAATAAATAATTAAACATAGTACGACAATATTCATTTTATCTGGGAAAGAGGATCTACAACAATAAAAATCTAACAAGATATATTTTTTTATATTATTTTTTTGGTATTGCTCGAACTCTTTGATATTTCTTTATTTCCTTGATTGATTCTGCATTTCAAAGGAGAACTATCTACAAAAAACATTCTATTTTTCCATTATTCAAGCAATCAAATATATTTCGAGGGGGGAATTAGATATTGAATTGTATGAAATTTATTATGTTAATAAGAATTAATTGAAGGCTAGTAAAAATCTGGACAATCATAAATATTTTGAAGATGTGTTTTGTTGGTTTTTTTCTAAAGAACTTTATCTCTCAAAAGATGTCAAGTATTTACAAATATTTAACTTTTTCCATCACGAATATTTCAACGATTTAAAACATATATAGCCTACCATTTTATTTATTATCTCTCTATCTCTTTCAGCTGAGATTCTGCAAGACAACTTTCGCCAGCAGATAGAAAAACAAAATGTTCAGTGGGATCAATGCAGAAATTATTATTATCTCCTGCAAATCAAACTTTCTCTTAGTCACTGCTGCAACAGCAATACCATTTCCATTAATATTTTCCACCTTTCCTTCTTCCGCAACTTTGAGCTTGCATTCTCCAGGAGGACATCCACAGTTACCACCACAAGCTGATTCTTTCCCTGTATCTCCACCACATCCACCGCCACCACAGCAAGTCTTCTTCGTCTTTGTTTTCTTAGAAGCTCCTTCCCCAGTAGAAGTAGTATCACATGATCCACCTTCACTGTCATTACAATGACTATGATCTTCATGAGAGCCATCACTATCATCATCTCCTTCTTCTTCATGATTATGTTCATGTTCACTATCCCCCCTTCTTTCATGTTTTCCTTCATCTTCAATCAAAATAATTCCTTATCTTTGCAATGCCTTCTTTAATATCAAATAGTATTCACTAGTCTTCTTCTCCTTCTCTAGTGCTTCTAGATAATCTTACACAAGCTTCCCTTCGTTATTTCTAGCAACTAAGTTAACTTTAAGCCCAACGAGTGTCTCCATTGCTCTGTAGTTCTTTTGAATTGAAGTGCGTGCTCCTAAAATTAACGGTGTATTTCCTTCGTTATCTTTCATATCAAGGTCGCATTTCCCTGCTAATGTCTTGATGTAAGCTACACTGTTGCCTTTAGTGATGGCTGCGTAGTGAATCGCACATCGACCAAGCTAAAGGGAAAAAAGTATTTAATTACAAACTTTACTAAAGGATCAAACGATCGAAAATATTGAAATAATCTGCTAATATTTAAGTATTCTATGGATTGGTTACGTTGTCTCTAATAGCGGTGTCTGCTTTAGCTACCAGAAGCATGTTGAATGCATTGAATTATCCTTCTGCGATGCTCACCATCAAAGCAGTTTCTAAGATTAAAAAATATTATTTTCCTCACTACCTATCCCCTTCCAGTGCGATTATTTACATCCTTGATGATTAACTGCGTCTAGTTATGTGAGCTTATGCGAAAGAAGCATTGATATCGCTTCTTCTTATCCCATCGCAGCAGCAATATGCAAGGGTGTATTCCCATCTAAATCAGCTTGATTTGAATCCGCACCAGCTTTCAACAGCAAATCGATTGCTTGAGGTGTGCCATCATCGGAAGAAAGCAGCGAAATCACCAATCCGCTTCGCCCAGCGTCATCGAGACTTCTCACAAGTTACTTCAACAAGCACACAAGCATCATGACATTAATATTAAACAGCAGAATATTACTACTACTAACATCCTTAATAAATTAAAATCTCTTACTTGTGGATCTTAGGCAAGCTCAATAAGCTCCTAGATAATCTTCGTGTATCCAAGCGAGCATGCTAATTACAGTGCAGTTTGCCCTGAGCTATTTCTCTCTTGCAAACCCTGTTAGATACTCTCCATATCTGATGTAATATTTGGTAAGTTCTTCAAGCTTTCCCACTCGAAGCCTTGCACTAACTGCATAATACTGCTGCTACTGCTGGTGCTAAGTGTTTCAGCCATTTTTTGAGATATCTGTAATATGTTAATAATTCCTTTTAGTTCTCCTATTTATTTTTTCTTCTTTCTGTTTTTGATGTTTTTATCCTCCCTTTCTTCTCTGGTCAAAGATTCAATCGAACTAAACTGATTAGCCAATCATTCTAATATTGACAATTGCTTAAATATATATATTTATTAATATACATGCTATTATTCAATCTAATTTTAGCTTCCCTCATAGACACTGCAATCCTTTCTTCTTCTTATCCTTCTCATTTTCAGTGATTACCTCTCATTCTCCTTATTCTCCCCTTAATCGTATATTTTCCCTTTACAACTAACCTTTTTTCTATTTTGCATGGGCTAATTCGTCATTGATCTTCCCGATGTAGCTCTCTAAATGCTCTAGCTTCTTGCATAGCTCCATCGAATCATTCCTCGCTCGTTCTTAGCTCCTTGCAATACGCTTACTTCGGATTTTAGCTTCGAAATATAAAATATTCTGTATATTCTACCCAACTTAGCTTAGCTCTGATTTCTCATTATTATGAGAATCCTAAGAGATCCTATGAGAGGAAGAAGACTACTGCTACTACTATCTCTACTGATTATAATATTTATCATCATTACAAGATTTATTATGTGATTACTATTATTATTAGAGTTATCCTTGCTGCTTATGAGAAGAACTAGGCTGCACATTATGGAGATGCATTTGTTGCTATTGCTGTTTCCGTTCTTAGTAATTTTTATATGGTACTGTAGGAGGCATCTTCTTGGAGAATGCATTTAGATTATCGGTATTGTTATTGTTGCTATTCCCAACAACAACAGCAGCAGTAGTTTATGATATCTATGAGATATCCCCGTCATCTAAGTGTTAGAGGAAGCTAGCTGATATCATAGAGTTATTATTGTTATTTTTCTTAGTTATTTTTGTATTAACTGTTGATCTATCAATACTGTTTGTTCTATTCGCTCTGACTATCTCCATTGCATTTATAGGATATCTCTAGAGCTATGCTTCCTTAGATTACTATTAGTTATTCTTTCTTAATGGTAGGTATCCTGCTTATTACTCTTATTTCACAGCAGCTGCTGTAGCTTCTGTAATTTACTATGAGAATTCTCTATGCTTCTTGTGCTCCTCATAGGAATAATTCGAAACGCATGGTGAAGGAGATCGATTGGAACCATAACGATTGTTATGGTAAACACCAGATGCTTAAGGCATAGTATTAGTATTATCACTAGATCTATTATGATTAGCAACAGCATCGATGATAACTCCATTTCTATTATTCTATTAACATCTTTAGTTGTTATTATTCTATGAATAGCTCACATACTCATCTTATTCATTATTGCTACTCAAATTCAATGTATTATCATTATTGTCATTCAATTATCTCTGATTCACACAATGCAATGATACTTTTCTAATAGGAATGACTTCAACCTGCTCTTCAACTAACTATTCATAGAAATCACTGGTATTATTATTCCCTTACGCTTATCTACCTCTATTCTGAGAACACTACTACTATTATTAGTAATATGCTTGCATTCCAAATGGTTATTATTATTTCTGCTATCCCTTAAAGATGCTACTTTTAAGTTATTAAAACATTCTAGCTTATTCTTCGAGTTACTAAGCGATTCTATCTTCACCACGTAGCACACCTAGCAATCTGTCTTTCTAAGCTCTTCCTTGTTGTTATTGTTGTACAGGAGCAATAGGTTCCAACGATACTTGCGTTTAACTTACTTATCTCTTTATCTTCCCAACTTCCCTTGCATCAATGCTTCTCCTGTCAGATATCACCCCTCCTTTATGTCTGTATGAAGATTCCTCAGTGAATAAGTGATTATTCTACTTTGATACAGCATTCATAGGATATTATCCTAAGCCAGCAGGATATTTCATCGTCCCTAACACATCGATAGTCTACATAATCTATGAACTATCAGTATATTAAGTATGCAATGCTTGTCGAGCTGACACAGAGGAAGATGATGAAGAATCTATTGAACGCATGTAATTATGACAACAATCATTATCCTTGATTGTAGATGATACTTCATGCTAGTTAATATTACTACTACGTCCATTCTCTATTTGTTTGCTATTCGATCTAATCTAGCAACTACTACTGCTCCTGCTAGTATGCTAATATTGTTACTACAATTACTACAACTACTACGATTATACTTATCCTATCTTTGGTATCCTCTCTACCAAAGGAATATTCACCAATTATGAATGATTCTCCTTATTCTAATTATTCTCCTCCTCATCATTATTAATATTCTTCCCCTTCTTAACTTCTAATCCTCTATCTCTCCCAGTACCTTCAACTTTTCTATGATAAATCTAAATCAATCTCTCAAGATTCCTTTATCTTGACTTCACTCTGCTGCATTATCGTATCCTCTCAAACGCCT
>Ga0302285_10001873_pt1 | contig 11756 bp, 8 predicted proteins | sample III_Fen_E2_2_FD_200455 | JGI IMG/M metagenome (GOLD analysis project Ga0302285, IMG submission 200455) | Peat permafrost microbial communities from Stordalen Mire near Abisko, Sweden - III_Fen_E2_2 | ecosystem: Environmental > Terrestrial > Soil > Wetlands > Permafrost | place: Sweden: Abisko...
CTTTTAAAAAAAAGTTAAAAAATCAGTGAAACACACACACATCATATTGAGTACAACTTATTTCAAAAAAACAATAGTTTATGTTTAATTTACAATCTTTAACAGTGTTTTACTAAAATAAGAATAATAACAAGAACAAAAGAAAATAAAATTCAAATAAGAGTTTGCTTTATTAGTCCTTTAAGGGTTTAAGTTAATAAATATGTCATACAAATCAACTGAAAATACGTTGATAATAAAATGAAAAAGAAAATTCAAGATGATACTTAAATAATCAAAGATTGGATATCTGGCGGGAATAAGATTTGTTTCCTCTCTCCTTTAGAGATTTGAAATGGACAAGGATAGAGCGCGGAACAAGAAAAAGGAAGAATTTTAGTGGATTAGTGTTTCTTGAGTTTATTTTATGTTTATCTTCTCTTGTGGAGCTGCTTGGGGCTGATGAATAATTTTACAAACATATTTATCAAACAGTGTATCAAAAGAATAATAAGATAAAGGTTTAAGAAACATATTTCTAAGTTTTATTTATCCTTCCAACGGCAACCCAATGAGCATTTTCGGTTAGCATCTCAATCTTTTGGAAGAACCTTCTCATAAAGAACATGTAGTTTTATTAAGAAAATGTTATTTTGTTGATGTATTTTTCTAAATAAAATTAGGAGATTGAATACGATATCAAATGTAGAGATGAGAAAGAACACAATGATCAAAAGTCAAAGCATGAAAAAAGTTATGCTGATCTCACAAAGCAGATATCTTGGTTAAAACGATTCGATTGGCTTGACACAGCTAACCCTCTGGTTAAATTACCTCCAAGTAATATATTGAATTAGTTTCTCAATGGGTTTTATGGAATTTTGATTGATTTGTCTTTTTTTGGTTTAATAGTTAAGCTACTCACACCTACTTGTTTTTGGTTTATGGTGTGCGCTGAATATTTCCCTAGAAATTTTATGATGAATGGCAATCCTTCTCAAACACTTGATGAAACTATGCATACAATTGAGAAATAACCTATTCAGTAGATTATCAGAGTGGATAAAGTAAAATAATCATAAAAAGAAGAAATGCCAGAGAAAATTAATATAAAAAAGAATCAAAACGAACTTAGTTTTTGACAATAAAATGGATAGATGATTTCAAAAAATAATGAGGGTAGCAGAAGAGAAGGATTTATTGCAGATATTAATTATTATTTCTAATGTTTTTATCTTTTTTTCTCAAGGCAATATCAGGAAATAGTCAAGTCGAAAGCAACAATCAAGTTAATGAAGAATTCGTTAAAAAAATAGGAAATAGCATCAGATTATTAAAATCTGAAAAATATGTCAATCATACACGAAGCGTTGCAGAATTAAAGGAAGATTACTCAATGGAAGATGACCTCTTCATTATGGGTATGCGAAACGATCTGATGGACATGTACTACGAGTATATAAATCCTGGATAACTTCCAAAACTTGGAATAACCTCATCAGCTTATTAGTGTTCAGATTCAACAACAGCAGAAGAAGATTCTCATTCCCATCAAACAGGTGGTTCAGAATAAGAAGAAGCAGACTCCAAAAGAGTTTTAATGTTGAAAGAAAGAATAAGTAATGAGAACACTGCTGAATTAAGAAATTAAGATATCGAAGAAGAGGTTTTAAGTACTGAGTTTAATAAAATAGAATAATTTAGCTAATAAAATGAATTGCTGTACGCTCTGAAGAATTAGGATTTAGACGATGTGATATTGATGTACGAAATGCAGCTTGCACAATAACAGAAAAAAACATACAGTTTTGTGAATTAGATCTAAGAGAGAATCGAAACAGATATGAAAAAGGAACTATTCATCTACAATCCAGACTCATTGAATCTCAATGATATTCTTATCGATATTCACTAATACTGCGATATTGAAGATGAGTACCTCAATTTTCTTGAAAACAAATAGTAGTTTGCAGAACAAGAAATAAAGAACACCTAATAATCTTTAAACCAAAGTGACGCCACTAAACTATCCAATTACACTCCTTCATCTCTTGAAAATAATGCTTCTAATACTACAGCAAAAAAGCAAGTCTAACAAAAAATCAGTGATAATGTCTTGGAAGATTTAGCTTGTCAAATATGTAATGACGGAGACTACACTGATGATGATCTCATCGTTTTTTGCTCGGTAAATAAATAAAAAATGAATTTTTAATACTAAAATGAATTCTAATTGCTAATATTTTGTAAAGAAATGTAATATCTCAGTGCATTAAAGATGTTATGGTATTCCCACAGTACCAAGCGACGATTGGATTTGTGAAGTTTGCTTGAGTTTTGGGCCTGAAGGTAAATACCTTAGGTGCGCTTTATGCCCTCAACGAGGTGGAGCAATGAAACCCAGCAAAATACCTATTACATCTTTGATTTTCCAGCACTCGAATGCCTCTTTCCATGAATTCTAAAAGAACTGCAAAACATCAGGGATTTCCAATAAAAAAGAAAGATATGGTATGATTTTGATTTTCAAAAGGAATATTGTGCTTAGTTTTATTATTTTGATAGAGGAAAAGAGCAACAATATTGGTTAATATTATGATTTCCACACACTAAAATAAGAGTTCACTGAAGATGAATTGACAAACGAACCATAACCAAACTTTGCTTGGTGTCATGTCAGCTGTGCCTTATGGACTCCAGAATGCTTTTTTGATGATAAAAACTACTATTCAAATGTCAAAGGACTTGAAAATGTTGATAAACAGCGCTTCCGTCTTGAGTGCTCAATTTGTCATGAAAAAAGTAATACAAAATTGCAAGTTGTTTTTGATATTTCTAATCTATTTTTTGCTTTTTTTAGAAGCAGGATCTTGCATTCAATGTGGAAAAGCCAAATGCATGGAAGCATTCCATCCTGAATGTGCGCGTAGAGCTAAAACATTTTTGGAGATAAGGAATACAGATAAGTTGGCATATCTAATATATTGTGATAAGCATACTCCTTTAAAGCTACGACGATAACTTGAACACAAAGATAAAAAATACAAAGTAAAGCAGATTCGATTGTACAGAAGGGAGGGATTACAAAAATGGTTTTACTTTTGAATATTACATTCATTTACCAAAAACTAACTCTTGAAATGATAAACAACATTGGTTTGTTTGATTAGGAAGAAATAGTGAAATTCTGCAGATCGATTGAGAAATCAAGAGAGTTCAGAAAAAAAGAGAAGATAACAAAAAATGAAAGAGAGAAACTTCAATTAAAAGAGAAAAAGTTATTAGAAAAGAAAAAGAACAACAAGATATTGAGTGCGAAAAAGATTGTCTAGCAGATAGCCAAGAAGGCTGATGAAAGCCTGAAAGAATAAAGAGAATTCTAGAAAGCTCTCATAAGTGGTATGATCGATTACCTTGATAAACAGAAGGAGTAATTATTTATTCTTTTCAATTATTTTTCTCTTTTACTAAATACTTACATGGGGTTTTTAATTTAGAAGGTTTGCAGAGACACTATTAAACCAAGGATCTACAGAAAAACCTGTAAAGCTGGTAAGATGGTAGCACAAAGCCTTTATGAAAAAATCCGCCCCATTTTGGAAGCAATTTAAGTATTCTGAGCTAAAATCTTTGGAAGCATTTAGAATGTATAAGAAAATAATGTACGATCCTGTGAAGAAGAAAGAGTTCAAACACTTGTATTTTAAGATGTATAGTCTAGCCAAAGGAATAAGAATTATCACGAAAGAAGAACGACAGAAGATAAAAGATGCCAAAAGAGCCAAATTACTCCAAGTTAATAATAATAATAATAATAATGTGATTAAAAAAGTGTAAAGTTTCAATAACAATCCTAATTAAAGACTCCATGATATTTTCATAAAAACAAAGAAAATTTTCTCGAAAGAGCAACCTTAAACAGTTACCAAATAAGAAATAATCGTTGTAGATAGCGAACCAATTGAATCTCTTAAAACTATCCCATTAATGGAATTAACAAAAAAAGAAGAAAAAATTATAGAAAAGACCATACAAAAAATATAATAACAAGAAGAGATTATCCTTGCTGATGTGGTACCTCTGGCATCTAACTATGAACCTGTTGATGGTAAACTTATTCTAGGAAATTTTGAAATTTGCTGACAATTTGTTTGTTTTAGAATCATCTGAACAAGTTTATTGCATTTGCCAGCGAAAGTATCAAGAAGGAGATCAAATGATGGGTAAATATGACAATTTAACATTAATAATTTTTAACTTAATTATTTTTTAATTCAGCTTGTGAGAAATGCGAGCAATGGTACCATTTTAACTGCATCGGATACATTGGGACGATGGTTGAGGCTGATAGTATTGAATTCGTTTGTAAATTTTGTGATATCAAAGATAAGAAAAAACTAAGAAACGATAGAAAACTTAAATATGGTAATTTGTTCCTTCTTTACGATGAACCAGATTACAGTGGAATTCCAAAGATGTTAGAGTCATTACAGAATATTACAGAATAAAGATAATAAATTGATGAATAAATTAAACCTGAAATAGCTTTAGTTAATGAATAAATAGACTTAAATGATAAAACATAAGAACAAACATAAGATAGTAATAGCAGTAAGAAACGGAAGCATGATAACTCATCTTTAGAATAGCAAACATAAGAAACAACTTCAAGAAAAATACTTAAGCGATCTTCAAGTCAACAAGCTGCAGATTCTGCATCTACTTGCTCTGATGTTAAAACTAAATTAAATTATTTTGAAGACACTGACGAACCATTCTCAGAGGAATTAGGAAATGATAATAACAGAGCTTAAAACTTAGAAAATCAACTTATTTCATAAAAAGAATAAAATTTCAGTGAAGAAAAAGATAATATAAAAATAATAGAAGTAGAAGATTGTAGTTAGATTGAATAAAATAGAAGCTCTTAGATTGTGGATGTTGCAATTGAGATTTAATCTCATGAAGAATTTAAGGCTTAAACCACACATGAAAAAACTAAGGATTTCAATGAAAAATAAGATCAGTTAGAGCATAAAGCATTAGTTACTTGCAATTTAAACGCTCTTGAAAAACCGAAATAAAAGAGTTTATTTGATTTCTTCAGGAAAAAATGAAGGATAAATTATGTTTTTGGCAAATCAATTCTTGTCTCTAAGTTTATTATTTATCTAGTTTCCTTCGTTTACAGCTTAGAATAGCTCCATTTATTCACTAAAAAATATTTTAAAATTTTTAATAAGAAATCAAACTATGATGCAAGAAATGTAAATACTGAACTAAACTAAAAATGTTTAAGCAAAATTATTTATTTTTATTGCAAAACTGATGACTAGTTCAAGTTTTTTTAATATGAAAAATAATTATGCGTTTAGTATTTTTTATCTTTTATTGTTGTTTTTCTTATTGCATAGAGTTTTATTATAAGAAGGAATCATTATATCACAAAAAATAGTTACTGAAGATACTTTTTAAATTTTAAAGGATCTGAAGATAGGAAAAAGGAGGATGGTTTGTAAGTACCTTTTTTATTAAATTGAGCTGAATTATTCACGTGGATTTGGAGTTTCTTAAGCTTTTGTGAAAATGTGAACAATTTATAAAGTCAACGAATGTGAAGATTTGGTATTTTAAAATTTCTTTCCTCTAAGCAATTAGATAAATCATAAATATTATTCAACAATTTATTTACATTGCAGGGCTACAATTTCAAATAAAAACAGCTCATCAAAAGTAATGAATAGTCAAAAACTGATAAAAACTTTGAATTGCTTCAAAAAATGAAGATATTTTCAGAAATATCTAATAAAATAGATGCACTGTGCTTTCTCAGATTAAAATCGCATTTTCACTCATCTTAGTCTAACAATTTTAGCATCATATCCTTAAATTCTTAATATGAAATTTCCCCATCTCCGTTTTTGTCAACTTCTTAAATGACGCCTTTCCAAACATCTTCTGAGACACCAGCACCACCGAAAATTTCTTTAAATTCACTGATCTGAAGAGAGCCACTGCCGTCCTTATCAAAGATGCTGAAAGTCATTTCTAAGCGCTACTTAGAAAGAAGTTGTTCTCTTGAAATAGTAGCTGCCACCCATTCAGAGTAGTCAATATCTCCGTTTTAGTTTTAATCAATAACTTTCATTATTTTGTCGACTTCTTTTTAAGCAGTTTCGATTGGTAAAATCTTTGCATAGCCTGCTACAAGTTCTTCTCTGCTTAGTTTTCCATCTCCATTTGTATCTAAAAGTTGGAAAGTCTTCATAAGCTCTTGTTTCTCTTCCTTTGAAGACATGTAGTTAACAATGAACATCCATGTAGCCTCCTAGAGTTTCTTTCCTGCTCTGAACGTCTTCATATTATTAAGAGAACGGATTAAATTAGGCATATCTACTTTTTGTTAGCTTCTAAATTTAGTAATCCAAGGATCCTAAAGGGCTTCTTCTGCAGAGTATCTCTTATGAGGATCCATGGTTAGCATCTTAGAAATCATATTTTATGCCTTAAATGTAATAAAAAACAAAATTTAATTGAAAATAATCCTTTCGTAAAATCAATTTTACCTCTAAGCTGATAAACTTCCAATCTTCTTTAGGAAAAGTGAAAACTCCTTTTTCTACTTTACGCATGATTTCTTCATCTTTATGGGCATTAAAGGGAGGGTAACCGCAAAGAGTAATGTACATAATCACTCCGCAACTCCAAATATCGCACTTCTCATTGTAACGATATTTAAGAACTTCTGGAGCGATATAGTAAGGAGTTCCTAATTTTTGGTTCATTTTCTTGGAAGGATCAAATTTCGTTGATGTTCCAAAATCTACCACCTTTAGAATAGGATCTTAAGAATTCTTTGACTCGAGGAGAAGATTTTCTGGTTTCAAGTCTCTGTGAACAACCTTATTTTTATGAAGATAGTTGATGGCATTCAAAACTTGATACATAACATCAGCAGCTTCTTTCTCTCCGAAATGTTTTAACTCAACAATTCTATCGAAGAGTTCTCCACCTAGACACAACTCAGTCACAATATAAAGATAGTCTTTATCTTGAAACACTTCATAGACTTTAATAATGTTTGGATGATCCTGTAAATATCAATAGAAAAAGTATTTAGGTAAAAATTCTAACAAAATTGTATTTGTAATGCATCTAATATTATGATTTTTTTTGTTACTAAACTTTTGAGGATATTGAATTCTTCGATCAGCTATTTCTGCTCCTCTATGTCACATTTTTTTTTATTGATAATCTTTACGGCTCTTTACTAACCTGTTTTTTTGTGTACTCCTTTTCGAACTTCTCCATAAGAACCTGAACCAAGTGGAACATTCATTAAAGTATACTCCTGTTGAATTCTCCCATATTTTTCAACAATGAGCTCTTGATTCGACACTCGAAAGTTTGAGATATCTACCATCTCATCTTTCAGTGTCTTCTCTATTCTCTCTTGCTTCTCTTTGCTAACTTTAGATTTCTTTTATCCCATTTTTTAACTTCAAATTTTATTTTTTCGAAAACTGATTATGATCTCTAAATTTATGCTCTTTCACTTTTTCCTATCACCCAATACTATTTTTTTCTTTTTTAATTTACAATTTTTTCCCTTAATTGTTCAAAATCATGCCTGTTTTTTGTTTATTAACTTGCTTATCGACGCTTTACTACTCTTAAGCATATTTTTATTTCCAAAGAAAATAGTTTTAGAGCTTTTATAATTGTGATGGCTTAGTAAATTTATGTTTGACTTACTTTCTTTAAATAAATGACTAATTTTCTTCATAATTACCCAAGTTTTTGATTTAAAAGAGAAATTTGTTACAATAAAAATACAATGATTTTATTCCGTTTTCTTCTTCTTGGAAAATAGTTTCTACTTTACTTGCAAGAACTTCTGAGTAATAAAATATCTATTATCTGTCAAGGACTAAGAAGAGAAAGTAAGTAACTTCTTAAATCAGAGTCTTGTTATTTATTTTAAGGTTGTATTAAATATGGCTTAAAACATCGGATACTAGCTTCTAATTGAATTATCTGCCAGATACTAAAACAAATAAGATAATTGAAAGAGCTTCGTCCATAAAAGATTGTTGGCAAGAGTCAAAAGCTAAACAGACCTGCAACTAGCAAAAACACTGCATAAAATATTTGCTTTTTTATATAATACTATTTTCTTAGGCTAATCTAAGCATGCAATAAGCTAAGAATACTAAAACTAAGGTGTAAATTAAATCCAATAATCCTCTCAGTCAAAAAAATCTCCTCTATAATCAATTAGTTTACTTAAAAGTTGTTGCTGTAAATCAAAGGAAAAAATATTGTTTGAAGGTTTGATATCTCCGTGATGATATTCATCCTGAAATATTGTTAAATTGAAATCAAGAAGACTAGTTAATATCCAAGTTGCTTAAAATGGTAAAAATGGCTAAAGTTAACATTTCAAGTTCCTTAAAACTTGAAAGCTTGCTTTTTCTGAAATATATTAATTTAGGAATTAAACTAGAGGGGTTTCCTTTTAGTAAAAACACTTCAGATTCGAATTCGTCATTTACCTTTTCTTTTATCTAAAGTTTTTTTTAGTAATTTCGAAATTCAACGGATGAAAAATTTGTTTTTCTGCTTGTCCATTCGATCCTTTGCCAAGCAGTTTGATCTTAATAAAATATTTTTCAGTGCAAATTTAACATATTTCTTCTGAATCTACAAGATGAACTAACACTGTTCAAGCAATGAACTCTTTCCTATGTGTTTTATCTTTGCTTGCTTACGAATGAACGAATTTATTTAGAAAGATTTCGAATAATTAATATCTTGAATTATTCCTCTCAAATTGTAGCGTAGTTAACAATGACTATTGTTCTGTCTCTTCAAACTCTGGACTCGCTTCCTTCCTTACCACTGATTTTAAAATTTGCATCTTTTTCACTGGTATCAAGATTACCATAAATCTTCAAAATTCTACCTTGCTTTTCAGTGTCCTCCCCACCAAGAAGAGCATACTTAAGAAGTCTTTACATACTTTTTTTTCAATCATTAAAAAATTGAAGGAATCTTTTTTCTTTTCTCGAAGATCATATCCTCCATAATTAAAAGAATGATTGCAGATTCTTGCTGATTTTTAATTAAATTTTCTTAAATTAATTTTAATTCGTTTGAATCGTAAGAGTTATCATAATATTTTAGAAGCCAAATCAACCAACGTTAAAGATCCAAAAAAACAATGAAATATTTTCGACATGAGTGGTAACTTTGACTGCAGATTTCAGATTTCACTATCTGACTAAGTGGCGTTGATTTACTTGTTCATTTGGACGTATTGTTTGATTTTATATGCAGCTTAATTCCCGCTGTAAGGATATTTGAATTTGAATAGAAAATTTGAAATAAAATTTAATCTTATATTGATGTTTATCTTTAATGCTCAAGTTATTTAATAGGTTTTTTAAGAGTATTTTTAATCAAGAGAATCCTGCGCTGCTCTTTAATCGTTTTAAGCATATATTGCTTTTTACTCTTTATTTCGCCTTAATTCAGTGAAAGACATGGGAAAAGATGTTACTTTTTTAAGAAGATATTGGACGGGCAAAAAGAGAATTGTCTTAGCAAGACGGGAAAAACTAGCTATGCAATTATTTGGTTTAAAAACTTGCCAATCGGTATCGATAAAAACTTCTTGTTAGAAAACTCTTTTTTTGGTTAGGATTGGATTGGCGGCGGCGGAGGTGATGATCGTCGTGTCTTCGTCGTCATGGAGTCTTCAAGAGTTAGATGAGGAGTCTTTAGATAAATGACTGCAAGATTGAGAGCGTTTTTTGAAGAGTGGCAGATTCGGTTAGATGAAGAAGGAATTAACTCATATTGTTAAAAGGCAGAGAGAATTTCTTTGATTTTTGAAATTTGACTTTTCTTCAGATTTATTTTTATTTTTCCTTCCCTTAATTAAATAAACTCTTTTTTGTGTTTTTCGAGTGGGAGAGTGAGAGCGCAATAGTTAGTTTTTGCTTTTATTTAGAAACATGATTATCAAATCAAAGTGGGGGAGAAAAGCAAGCCATTTTTGAGATTAATTAAATAAAAATTAATATTAACGGAATTAATTTAACAAGATCGCCAAAATCTATTGATCCCATCGTTTTGCGCTAAGAAGATAGAACTTAATTATTAACCAACGCAATCAGTAAAGGCATTTATGAATTTGAGGAAACTCTAGTTTATAAATTTTTAGTTTTTTTATCTGCGGTTTGAGTATTAATTCCATTCCACATTCTCAAATTATGAATGCCTTTCAATTGCTGGTGACAATAACCCTCCATTGACCTATCTCCGTCCATCATCTACTAGAGATCATCGATAAGTGAACCATCAAGACATCATAATTATCCACAGCTAATCATCAAGTAAGTTATATGATTGAAATTATTTTTGCCAACCTGAAGACAGACTATTAAGTAAGTATTTCAATTTATTTAAAATGAATTAACATAAGCTTGAAGACGTTAGATGAGTAGATTCCATAGTAATTTTATCGAATACTTCAAAGTTAATACAGTTTTTTATCCCGCATAATCGCTTGTATGGTTGTAAGACTCCCTTAGTTTATCACATTCACACCTTGAAGTAATCGAAGATGCATAATAAGGACCATATCATATCATGATAATGGTGAGGAAATAGTTTTCAAAAAATAATTTAAAAAAACCATGAAAAAGACTAAATATAAATATGGTGGTGGTGTGCTGTCCAATAAAATAATTAAAAATGCTGCAAATGATTCAAATCTGTATGAATAAATGAATAAAAAATAATTGTCATTTTGCATGCTATTTATTTTCTATTGTGATTTTTAAAAAAATAAAATAAATATTATCCTAAAATAAAAGCATAAAAATGCAAAAATAAATGAAGAAATCGTTTTTAATAAGATTTCATATTCATTTTGAGCAAAGTATGCTAAATCATTGCTTCTTATGCAAATATAAAAATCCTCAGAAGAAGGAATAGCCAAATGATTTCAAGAGGGGAAGCTATTTTTCCAAGCACTTGATAACGTCCTAAAAAACTAATTTCCTTAAAAAGTCTGTGAAAAATAATATTAAAATTAAATACTTAAAACTAAAACAGCTTTCTTACATTTTTTTTTTCTGAAGAAGAGTTGAGCTCTTCAAGTAAGTCTTTATTTCTTTCTTCTTCCGTTTTGATTAATACCTGTGGCTTCTAAACTATTTTCTATTTCCTAAGATCATTATTTTAAAATTACTTAAACTCTTTGAGATAATAAGAATTTACGTATATGGCTGCTATTTGCTTTTAAAGAACATTTCGTTGATTCTTTGATTGATTGAATCTCTAACAATATTATTATCAATATTATTAAGGTATTTCTAATCTCGTTAATAAAATCGATTTGTATCGGGAACTAAGAGTGGTTTAGGTACAGCAAGAGAGATATTCTTGAGTTGATGTGCCCAATCCTAGAAAATTAAGATAGTTATTTAGATTTTATTTTTATTTTCAATTTGTTAAAATTACCTTTTAGGTAACTATTGGTAAAGTTTTAGCATTTTTTGTGTGAAAATTCTTTCTTGTTCTTCTTGCGTTTAGTTATTCTTCATAAACTTGTTCATCAAAGTCTTCACTTTTTGATTAGAATGTCAAAGAACCAGTTTTGCTTCTTGTCAAAGCTGAATTAGAAGTTAACGAAAACTATTTTTAAAGTTAAAAGCCATTTGAAGGGTCTATGACAAAATCGTCTTGATCTTCAGCTTAACTTTGAG
>Ga0302285_10001875_pt1 | contig 11751 bp, 6 predicted proteins | sample III_Fen_E2_2_FD_200455 | JGI IMG/M metagenome (GOLD analysis project Ga0302285, IMG submission 200455) | Peat permafrost microbial communities from Stordalen Mire near Abisko, Sweden - III_Fen_E2_2 | ecosystem: Environmental > Terrestrial > Soil > Wetlands > Permafrost | place: Sweden: Abisko...
TACCCTTTTGAGTGGGTATCTCATAGCTAAACTATTGTTATTCTACATTTTCAGCAATTATCTTGAATTTACTAAAATCAATACAAATTAATAATAAGGCAGCTGCAAATTTTATCAATTTTTAATTTACTTATCTTCAATTTTGATCTCAAGGAAATATGCTTCTTCATCGATTTTAACTGGCCTTCTCAATAAGACATGTTTCGTAGATACTACTCTGACTCCTGATGAAAACGGCTTCAATTAAAATCCTCTTTGCTTTGCTATTATTAAAAAATACCAATATTATTCTCGTTCTTAATCAGAATAACTCAAAATTATTACAGATCTCTTGGGAAGTGTTATGAACTGAACCTTCAATCTAATTAAATTCCTCTAGATTCTTATTTGATTTTACACTTTAATCAGAAACATTATTGATTTGTGATTTGGTACTATTTCGCACTGTTTAGGGAAACTCCGTAATCATTTCTAGATAATTTTCAACTTTTTTTCGCTCAGATTCCCATTTTTTAACATCAAAAACACTTTTTATTCCTCTGAGACGTTTGAGATACTCGCAGTTTTAATTATCTATTTCTTCGTTTTTGCGTTTGCGCTCTTCAACATTGCCTACAGTTGAGATAGCTGGAAGGTGAATTCTCGAGTACAGGTTGTTGTGCAGAAGCGAAGAAGGAATACTATTGTTACTGTTAGGTTTCATGATTTCATGCAGCTTTTGCATGATTTTTTTATTGTCTGCTTCGATTTGTTCTTGTTGTTAGGTGGTGTTAGAGCTACTTATTTTGATTCAATTGGACTTGAATGGCTACGAGCTATTACTAATCTTGGATGCGTTATGATATGAGCTAACTCTGGCTTTTGACTCTTCAGATACCTCAAACCCTCCAAAACTCGCCCCACCTTTTTTTATGTCCTACAATGCTTCTTGGTGACGCTAAGTTCGCATCTCCAAATCAGCGCGCGCAATTATTTTGGAAGGAGACTTGAACATGCTGCTTTGTTTCATTAGTTAAGCTAAGATTTGAGATTTGGTATTAAAGATCTTTTAATTTCTACTTCTTTTTAATTGGTGAAATGAAAATACAAGATATTCGCAGTTTTAATTTATCATTAGATTAATGTTCCCAAGCAGCGGTATTGGATTAATAATTTTGAGAAAAGAATGTTGCTGTTTTAGAGATTCAATATGATTTTTTTATAAAATATAGTAGAATTTATTTGTAAATTCAAAATATTGAAGAAAAAATAATATTTATTAAAATAGAATAAAAGCGCATAAAATTTATTTTAAGAAGCTGATGAAATATCCTTTTGAAAATATTAGAAAAATGCTTTCTTATCAACTTTTGAATCTTTCTGAAAAATCAGAGTTCTCAGAGTAGAAAATGTTTAGGAGTATGGCATTGTTCTAATAGGAGATGCAGTCTCTGTTTGCGTGTGGTATCTAGTGATTCCGGTTGTATTTTTGGCAGATTTTCTGAACTTAAAAGAATGCGAATTCTTTCTCTAGGCAGTTTGTAGAACTTGGTCTACGCAAATCGCAGTAATTGTTTATTTGATTTGTAAATGGTATCCTTGCTGAGTAGGAAGAGCTCCTAATCTTTACTGTCATTCCTCCATTCAGCGTTGCTTTAAAAGATACATAAGTTGAATCCATTGGCAGGTGAATTACATAAGGGAAATCTAGAAATATATTACCTTTAAAATACAATAAAAATAAGAATGGGGAGGAAAATTTGATCTGACTTCCTTCAATACCCAGGCTTACTCAGACTCTCTCTATTCTTTAAGCGTCTCGTCATCTACTCCTTTTGACCTTTTCTCTTTGCAACCACAAACTCATATCGTCCTCGCGGAAATGAAAAACCTCCCTCATGAGGGAAGATTGCCTTCTACTTTGAAAAATTCTCCTTTTCGAAGGTCACATTTTCAAAGAGAATCGAAGAAATAATATCATCTAGCTCTCTTAGTTTGCTTTAAGTCCTCTCTTTTTGAGTTAGACTGCTACTTTGTAGAAGCTTGATGTCATTTTGGAGATTTAGATCATTATTACTCAGGCAAATGATGAAAAATGGAGATAATTTTTCTGCAAAGGCAGAAGACAGGAGAACAGATACAGAGGAACTTTAAATTTTATTGTGATTTATGTATTAATTTATTCCACTTTTGATTTTCCACGTTTGTCTTTAGGGGAATCAAATTTAAATATCTACATATTGTCATCATAAATCCATAATAAATTAAAAAAGAAAAAAAATAATTACAGAAACAAAAAAAATCAAAATAAACCGAATGAGTGGCAATAAACACCCAAAGAATCTTCCTCCAGGATTTATAGTTGATAATCCATACCCTGGCATTTAAGGCCAAACGTATGGCAATCCAAACCCTATGAGTGACAATAGTTTCAGTCATAATGGTAATTCATATACAGGAATACCTCAATCGGCTCTAAAGGGACCAAGTATTAGTTTTGGCACAACTAAATTCCATGGTGATAAAGTTAACACTATGCAAGTTTCTGGAAACCATCCAGTTTCATTCGGAGTCTTTGGAGCTGTTTCAGAAGGTTCAATTGAACCTGCTGGGGTTAGCATTGGGATAAATTTATTTCGTTGATAATATTTGTCAAAGTAGATTTTATGTGATTTTAACCTTACAAATTATTGAAAAAAAAAAGAAAAACTTTTTCTAAAAAGGGAAATTTTAAGTAATTATCAAAATCAGCTGCAAATTAGATTAATTTGGTTAAGCTGCAGAATTGATTAATATTTTGAGAAACAAATATTGCTGTTTTTGAGTTTGATTTTAAACAATAATAATAAAATATAGAAGAAATTATTTAAAAATTCTAGTTTTTTTGTTTGATAATAAATAGCAATTTATATATTCAAAAATAACTGGAATTAAAGCGCATAAAAATTTAATGTAGAAAATGATGAAATAATCCTTTCAAAAATACTAGAAAAAACATGGTTTCATATCAATTTATGAAGCTCCTCAAAGTTTCTGAAAATTTAGAGCTCGGAGGGTAGAAAGTCCATTGGAGTATGTCGTCGTCCTTAGGAGATGCAGTCTCCATGTGGATGTGGCTCCTTGTGATTCCAGAGGCTTTGTTCACAGATTTGCTTTACTTAATAGATTGCACATTTTTTCTCTAGGGGCAGTTGGTAGAATGAGCTAATTGCTGATTGCAAAATGGTAACCCTGTGGAGTAGGAGGAGCTTCCAATCCTTATCAGCCTTTACTCCACTCAGCAATCCTTTTAAAGATGCATTAGTTGAATTCATTGACAGGTAAATTGTCAAAGGGAAATCTAGAGAATTATCTTTAAAAGATAATAAAAGTAAGAATAGGGAGGAAAATATGATCTGACGTCCTTCATTATCCAGACGAACTCAAGTTCTCTATTCTTGAAGTTTCTCTTCTTCTAATCCTTCTAGCCCTTCTCTCTTTGCAACCAGACTCTCAGATCGTCCTCAGTGTCATTTATTCTCCCTCATGTGTGAACATTTTCTTCCATTTTTAAAATTCTCCTTTTCGAAGGTCACATTTTCAAAGATGAGAATCGAAGAAAGATTATCACCCTGACTTCTCTTAGTTTGCTTTAACTTTCTTTTTTTGAGTGAGACTGCTGCTTTGTTGAAGCTTGATATCTTTCTAAATTAGGATTACTATTACTCAGGCAAATGACGAAAATGGAAACTCTTATTGTCTCAAGGAGGAAGGCGAGAGAGCAGATGCGGAGGAACTTTAAAATTTATTGCCGTTTCTGTCATAATTTTATCCCATTTCAATCTTTAAGAAGTTTCTTTGGGGAATCGATTTAAATATCAACGTATATTCACTAAAAACCCATAATAAATAAAAATAAGAAAAAAAAGAAAAAATAATTTCTGTTGAAGGGAAACTGAAAAGCCCACAAGACAATCTAAAAAGAAAAAAATATTTTCCTCATCCCTTCCCACTAAAGATCCCTTTGAGTCACAAAAAGACTTTGACCCTTAAATAGACAGTTGAGAATAAAACCACAACAACAAAACCCCTTAGAAAAAATGGATTAATTAAAATTTTAAATGTTGTATTCAGAAGAAAAAAAGTCTTGAAGGACAATTAATGTATTGTGAGTAGAAATACAGTAAAGCAGATGTATCTTTAAAGGAAGCAAATCGTATGTTTGATCAAAATTTGGAGGAACTCGCAAAAATAATTGAAAAAGAAACAGAAGATTTAGACATAGTGGTAGATGCAAACCATGAACTCAAAGAGAAGTACTGTATTAATTTGAATTTTATCGGAAGAAATTTGTATAACATAGATGATTCCTTCTGTGAAACTATGCTTGAATGCAAGAAGAAGGTATTAGATACAAATCCAGACCGAATAATAAATTTGCCCGGAATGAAAAACAGTAATGAAAAACTGGATTCTATTGAATCAATAGTAGAAGAAATCGAGTCAACATCAAATACAACTTTAGATCTTTCCTACTTAGGCATTAGACCCTTTGAACTGAAAAACAATATTGTTCCTGCAATGTTAAATAATAAGAATATTTAAAACGTTACAGAACTGAACTTGCAATTTAATAAAATTGGAGATTAAGGTGCAAAGAACCTTTCATAAGCCTTAAATTAGATGTTACGCCTTAAAGAAATAGATTTAAGTGGCAATAAAATAGGGACTGAGGGTATGAAATCACTATGGGAACCATTGAGAGGATGTTCAGTAGTCAGACTTGCTGCAAACAATCTTACAAAGGATTCATCTCCATACATCTCACTTCTGCTTGAGAATAATAATAATATCACTGCACTGTTTCTCCATTTAAATCCATTTGCAGGGGGGTAAAAAATAATTTCTGAGAAAAAAGAGAGACTCCCCAACCAAAGGTAATCCGCAGGTTAAGGACAGAGTGATCAAATTAGATCTTAATAGATTTTTTAATCTCAACTTTAATCTGATTATAGATCTCAACCTTCTATTCTTCAAACTAGTAGGATTTAGAAAAATAAAATGAAATGATTGGTGAATTAAAATGCTAATTACAAACTAAGGAAAAAGTCCTTTGCATTGGAGCCAATTATGTAGATCTAACAAGACCCAATGCAATAGAAATTTATGATTCTATCCGCAAAAATAAATGTCTGAGAATTTGACTTTATATAAAAATAAAATAAGTGGTAAATACTTTGCATAAAGTATTTAAAATAATCAATCTCTTTCAGCATTGAACATTGCAGATACTCAAATTGATTCTGAGGGTATGCTTTTAATAGCGAGAGCTGTTGCTACTACTAAAATATCAACATTAAAACTAGGATTAAATCAAATTGGGTCTTATGATAAAGGAATAGAAGCACTCAAAATACTTCTTAAAAGCACAGAGTTAAAAACTTTAGAAATTAACTCCATTGGCCTTGAAGATAATGGCCTAGCTACAATACTAAATGAATTAAAAAATTCAGAGATTAAGAAAATAGTATTGAGCTCAAATAATTTAACAGATAGAAGTGGTAAAGAACTTGTTAAAATCAATAACAAGACTATCGTTGCAGTAGATAATAATTTTAAAGACCCTGAGATTATCAATAAGCTTAAAGTTCGTTGAAAGTTATTAAAATCGAATAACGTAGAGGAAAAACAAAATGCTTTTTGACTTATCATGTTCCATCGAATAGAATGTAGAACCTGTCATTGTTGAATAAAAATGAGAAATACTTTTTTATATTTTATGTTTTCTCAGTAAATATTTTTAGAAATTTTTTTTAATTTTTTTGTTAGTTTTTGTTTGAAAAATGATCTTCTGTAAATTATTATTTTGGAGTATTTGTATTTTGTTTGTTGCGCAGTTCCTCTTTTGCAGAAATAATAAATTAGCTTAAATCATATCGCTGTACTTTTTTATTTGATCTATAAAATAGGACCCTGGTGAATAGGAAGAGTTCCCTAATTCTTATTGACCTTTCCTCCATTCAACAATGCTTTTAAAGATATATTAGTTGAATTCATCGACAGGTGAATTGCTAAAGCGATATCTAAAGAGATTATTTATACAAAATAAAAGTAAAAATAGGGAGGATAATTGGATCTGATGTCCTTCTTTACTCAGACATACTCAGGTTCTCTATTCATCAAGTGTCTCGTCATCTACTCCTTCTGTCCTTCTCTTGTAACAATCACTATCTCAGATCTTCCTCACTGGAATGAAAGATATCTCCCTCATGAGTGAAGATTTCCCTCCATTTCCTAAATCATCCGATTTCTCTAGTGCGTTTTAATTTCTCTCTTTTTGAGTGAGAATGATGCTTTGTAGAAGCTTAATGTCTCTTTGGATACTCAGATTACTTCCAGGCAAATAACGAAAAATGGAGAGCATTATTATTGTCCAAATGCGTATGGATGGATGCAGATACAGTGGAACTTTTAATTGTTTTGTGATTTCTGTATTAATCTGTGTTTCCATTTTTTAATTTTCGAAATAAGTTTTTGGGGAATCGATTGAAAAGCCCACAAATTGTCATCAAAAACCCATAATAAATTAAAACTAAAAAAAAAGTAAAAAAATAAGAAAAATAGTCTGTTAAAAGAAAATTGGATTGTCCACAAGCAAATGTAAAAAAGAAAAATAATCCTCCCCTCTTCTACCATCAATAAATATCTTAAATAACCTTATGTGCCATAAAAAAACCTTGATCACATAGAACAAATAATTGAGAATAAAATAGCAATAAAAAAGCCATAGAATCTAATGGATGAATTTCAAGTTTTAATGTAAGAAGTTGATGGCAAAACTAAGTTAGCCAGCCTTTTGTTTTTTTAGAAGAAATGCAGGAAAGCAGATAAACTTCTAAAGGAAGCAAATATTATCTATGAGCAATGCTTGCAGTTACTCGAAACAATCAGCAAACAAGAAACAGAAGATTTAAATATTATGACAATTTTTAACAATCAACTCAAAGAGATTTACTCTTCAAATATGTATTTAACTGGATTAAATATGCAAAATATGGATTCCTCTTTCTGGGAATCATTTCTAGAATACAGAAAAAAGGCAATAAACATGCATCCACATCGAATATTTAAATTTGGAATACCCAAAGACAGTAATAAAGATTTGGAAAATATTTAGTAGATAACATAAAAAATCGAATCAACATTAGATGGGACTTTAGATCTTAGCCTCTTGGGCATTAGAGACTTTGAAATAAAAAACAATATTAATCCTGCGCTTTCAAATAATAAACAATTGCTTAACAACATTATCAAACTTGATTTGTCCAATAATAAATTTGGAGATCCAGGTGCGAAGGCCCTTTCATTCAGTTTAAAAGATATGCCAAATATTTTGTCAGTAAATCTCTAAGGCAATTAAATAGGGCCTGAGGGTATGAAAGCAATATGGGAACCATTGAGGAGATGTTGGTAGGTAATATTGGCAGCAAACAATCTTACTAAGGAATCAGCTCCATACATCGTAACTCTACTTAAGGATAATCTCAAAATCTAGGGATTGCATCTCCATTTAAATCCGCTTGCAGGGGGGTTTAAAATTATTGTTGAGGCATCGAAAACAGCTCTGAATTTGGGTTTTATGACTGGGTAAAAAGTTTTCCTAAGTTAAGGAAAATTTTGTTCTTCTGAATACATTTCAAATAAAGAACTGGAAATTGAGACTATTGAGGATTTCACATAACTCTTAGAAAATAATGAGGGAAAACTCGGAAATCTGTGCTTTGGAGACAATGGTTTAGATTTAACAAACGCCATAGCTTTTTATAATGCACTCAAACAAAATCAAACAGTAAAAAAGTTGGCTTTATACAAAAATAAATTAAATGCCAAATATCTTGCAGGTAGTATTGAAAATAATAAAAGTCTATAATCTTTGGACATTATGGATACTTAAATTTCACCCGAGGGTATGCTTTTAATAGCGCTAAAAGTAACATAATGACATTAAGAATAGGTTTTAATGAAATTGGGTCTCGTGATGAAGGAATAGAAGCGATAAATATACTTCTTTAAAACCCAAAGTTAGAAACATTAGAAATTAACAATATTGGACTCGATGATAAGGGTTTAGCTAAAATAATTGATACATTAGAAGATTCAAAGATTAAGAAAATAGTATTGAGCTCAAATAATGTGACAGATGAAGGTGGTCGTCTTCTTCTTAGAATTAAAGACAAGATAGTTATCTCATACGATAATGAGATAGAAGACTCTTCAATTCTAGAACATCTTAAACATCTTGAGTGCCTTTGAAGAATTCGTTTAGAGAAACTTTTACATTTAATTAACTCTTATCATTAGAATCGATTAACTCTGAGAATAAATTAAAAATATACACACATTTTAGTATTATTGTCAAATAAAGTTGTGAAAAAATAAACTACTTTATGTTTTAAATAGTGTATTAAATAAGAAAAATATTAACTTTTTGTAACTGTTAAGTATGGAGAATGATCTTTCACAGTCTTAACTTTAAAAATAACTACCTCACAGAATCATTAGAAGAAGGAATTCTTATCGAATTTGATTCCCTTAGTGTTAAAGAGTTTATGATTGAAATGTAATCAAAAAGCAAGAGTTAATTCTTTCTAAATAGTATTTTCAAAAAAAGAAGGGAATATTCAATTCGATTGTAGTGCATTTTTCTGCATAAAGACTGTGAAAAGAATATTCTAAGCTTAAAGAAAATAGAATAAAGAGGTAAATGTAAATTGAATTTCTTTTTTCAGTTTAGAACTGTACCACTTATTATTTTTTCTTCAGAAAGAGAATAATTGAATGATCTTCTCTCAGTTCATTCTGAAATTCGATTAATCTCAAAGCTACTAACGAAATTTAAGAAAGTTGAAGAAAAAGAAAAAAGAATACACATTTCTGCGATTTCTCAAACATTAAATCTTGATTTATTTGTTTCTATTGAAATAGGAATATTAGAATTCACACAAAGGAAACACTCTAATTAAGATAATTAATTATTGGACTAATTTACAAAAGTGAGTTATCGATAGTCAACTACTTTGTTTGAAAAAAGATCTCAGCTTACATTACAGCCAATTCTCCCTGAGGCAGGAGATATCAAAAAAAGAATAAATTAACAAAAATTCTTTTTACAATCAAATAATCTATTTGAGTTAATTAATAGCAATGCCTACCCTTAATATCATCGGTAGTTCTACGTTTTCTAACGCAGTCAAGCTCTAAATCAGATTGAACGTTTAAAAGACAAATCCAAGTTTAGTGAGTCGTAAACTTGCGAGGAATTTATCCTCCGTTGTGCTTTTGATTTTTTATCCGCATATGAAGACATCCCCTTTTGTTGGTTTGTCGATCGTGCCCATGATGTTAAGCATCGTTGTTTTGCCTCCACCAGAGGTACCTAAAATAGTTATAAACTCTCCTTCTTTGATATCGACACTCACACCTAAGGAATCATTTCTTTATCAGAAAAAGTCTCCTAACTAAAATGAAACTTGAATGGATTACCTCTTAGCGCAGTGACACCTTCCACACCTAATAAATAAGTTTTGTGAACATTCTTCAAGGAGATGATCTTGTTGGGATCGTAGAAATGTTGTTCCTTATTGGGCTGCTCGTTTTCATGGGATTCACTGGTAGATGAAGGTTGATTATCAAACTAAACGAAGTCGTGCTTCTACTGAAGATTATTCATCTCGAAGAGACCTGGTTTAATCTCCCAAATGAGAGTAATTGAGCTCATGCATGGGAAATTTTTTGATTTGAAAATTTAATTAATAATTTTCATATCTTCGCTGCCTGTTTAGTGGGTTTATTTATTAATTCTCCAAAACTTTACATTCAAAAGAGACAGAGATTAAAATACAAGAAAGGACTAATCAATGTGAGCTTAGTTTCTCTTCATTGAATTTTATGATTTTTCCGCAGAGTTAGAATTTTTTGTATCTGCAGCTCTAGAAATTATCCTGTAATCTGGTACAATCTTCTTCTTCCAATTTCTTATCAGTTTGGTATCAACTTCGAGTTATGGAATTAGTCAATTTCTAATGTGCTTTTTCACCATTTTTTCAACAACAAAAAATTATTATTTTTAACTTCGAGTGTCTCTAATTTTTTTCCCTTCAATTTCATTAATGATTTAAAAAATAATAATAATAATAAAATTAATAATAATAATAATAATACAAATTATTTTAAAAGTATTAATCTGTTTAAATCAATTTATTCTAAAATAATAATTAAGACTTCAGAGGTAAACAAGAGTTAAAGGTTCAAATTACATTCTATTCTCAAAAAGCTAGAAAAGAAATAAGCCAAAATACAGATACAAGAAACAATTGATAAAAAGTTTTCAAAACAATAATAATAATCTCATTTCATGGTATTTATTTATTACATTCACTGTAAAATTCCTTCATATCTTTTTAATAATTTCTTTAACATCACATTCTAGTGTAGATCATTTCACACTTTTGTGAAAATCAGTATTTTCAGGAAAATCCCTTAATTATAAAAAGAGGATTCATAGGGTGGGGAGAGGAGGGAGAACATTTGCAGATTATCAAAAGCCAATTCGTTAATTATGAATAATAGCAGAAGAAAATTTCAGCAAATCAATTGAAAAACACAAAGATTGAAGATTGATTTTTTTGATTCACATATGTCTGAAGAGACAAAGTCGTAATTTTTAAGAACTTCTTCACAGTTGAGTTCGTTATCGCCTTCGCTGTAGCATATCAACGTAGAATAAACATAAAAATATCCTTGCGTCTAGCTGTTTCGCACAATTTGTCTCCTTGGAATAACTCAATCAGTCTTTTTCTCATTCTTCGATTCTCTATCTCTTAAATCATCAACTTCTCTTTATTTCGACATAGCTGAATGCTGTATATGGATACTCATCTTTATCACTGGACATTTCAAACCAGTATCCTAAAATTTTACTTTTTTCGCAATTCCACTACTAAAAACATTGTATTCTGTGCATTACTACTTCCCTAATCTTGAAGAAACCTACTCTGAGAATGATAACTATTCCGCAATAATAGTCTACTGTTTCATTCATTTTATTCAAATAATTCTAACTTCCCTCACTATTAAGAATAATTTGCTACGCCTGTTAGCTCTGAACATCTCTATCATCTATTTTTTTATCTATGTGCTATTTTTTTCCTTGGGAGAACATGCAGATATTCTAGGAGTAAGTGCAGTAATTGGCCTATGTGCTATAAATATTTCACTGTATTTTTCTGATATCTCTAAGAAAGCTTCTATTGTAGAACACTTGCAGCTGCTGAAATAACTCAATGGCTGGAGGACACTTCTCTATGAAGTGTTCCCGCTAGGTGTTGTCATAGCGAAATAGCCGTGTGATGATGAAAAAAGCTTAAGTGTAATTTATTCAAATCAAGCTTGCCATGAGATTCTAAAATGCGCAGACAGCCAGATGATAGACGAAGAGCTCAAGAGAATAGTCGTGGATTCACCGAAAAGTTAAATGTCTGAGGGATATCACTCTCCAACTAAAAATACAAGGTAAACGAATGAAAATAATAAGGCAAACCATTATGAAGAAAATTATTATTAAATAGTAGAGAAATTTATGAATTTTTACATGGGTGCATATGTCTGAAAAGCTTTGGTTTTTGGTAGTTTAATTTAAGGAATCTGATTTTCTGGGTTGAGGTTATAGCTAATTTAGAAGGGGGGGGGGGGGGGGGGGAGTGGGAAAAAAAAGAAAAAAGATTTTTATGATTA
>Ga0302285_10001876_pt1 | contig 11750 bp, 9 predicted proteins | sample III_Fen_E2_2_FD_200455 | JGI IMG/M metagenome (GOLD analysis project Ga0302285, IMG submission 200455) | Peat permafrost microbial communities from Stordalen Mire near Abisko, Sweden - III_Fen_E2_2 | ecosystem: Environmental > Terrestrial > Soil > Wetlands > Permafrost | place: Sweden: Abisko...
TTTCTCAATAAAGAATATCCACATAAATGATAATTTGATTGTAAGTATTTAAAATCCAGATAAATCTTTCATTTCAATTTTATAAAAATTTATGCTCAAAAACAAATGTAAAATCACATAGTATTTCATTCATTACGAAGAGCATTATTTAAAAAAGAATTTGGATTCGAAATCAGTTGCTAAAACTAGCCTTATTCTACCACACTTCCATCGTTGATCACAATGACTTCATCAAAATAATGCAGCAATTACAACCGATGCGTGATGAGTATTGCAGTCGAATTTTCAAACTTATGAAGAAGTTAGACAACAATTTTCTCGTAATCTACATCTAAATGCGAAGTTGCCTCATCTAGACAGATAATCTGCTGCTTCTAGAGAAAAACTCTAGCAAGACTTAGAAGCTGTTTCTCACCTTCAGAAATATTTTTTCCACTTTCTTCCAACTGGAAATCTAGATCATTTAGAGGAGAGGACTAAGAGTTAATAACCGAAGAAAGTACTGCTCGAATATGTTATTCAGAGAATTCCCCTTATGGATCTAGATTATCTCTCACAGTGCCTTTGAAGAGAAAGCAATGCTACGGGACAACACTGATGATTTTGCTAATTGCATTAGGGGAGATATATCTAACATTTTCACCATTCACGTAGACTTCTCCATCTTAATAATCATACAGCTTCATTAAACAGTTCAAGATACTGCTCTTTCCACTTCCTGTTTTTGGCACAAACATAAAAAAAGAATCAGAAATTCATCTTAAAAAAGAAAGTTGTTTAGCAAAAGCTATTAAAGTATTTTTACCAGTTCTCCCAACGATTGCATACTTTTTGCCTTTTTCCAATTGAAGAGTTAGTCCTTTTAATGCAAAATTCTAAGTATCATTGGATAATCTCTTGTCTTATTGATCGTAGCTCATAAAGACTTCATGGAATTCAACAGCAAAATTATTTTTGAGCACTTTGAGGGATTTCGCTAGATTAGATGTCACAATAGGTTTTATGGCTGGAGGATTCGCCGGATCATTAATAAGTTGCTCAATTCTTTCCAATGCAACAAACTCTATTTCAAGGGATGTTATACTAAGGATGAGATTACGAAGGAGATTTGTAATTTCGATACTGTAAACAAGACATAGCGCTAGAGTATTTGCATCAACTGCAAATGGCAGTAAATCTCTGAATTAAATATACGCACATGTGTATGCTAATAGCGAGAAAGCAAGAAGCAAACTAAGTAGCTGAAGTCTGAATGAAAACCAAGTACTTAAAAGTGCCAAGAGAGTTTAAGTTGAGTTACAGTTTTTCAACCTCTAGAAGAATTTATTGTTAAGATTATATTACTATCCAAATGCCCGAATTGTCTTGATACCAATAGCTGATTCATTCACAAGAGATGTAAGTGATGAGAAATTAGCTGAATCTAATCGTTTTAGCTCTCTCGATGCATTACGATATGTTTACTGCACGAAATAATAGAAAATGAAAATAATGAAAATTATCACTAGAGACAAAGGGATCTGAGACGCTATCACTGCAAAGGAACCTATGATTGTGAAGAGGTTCTTGAGGACTATGTTGAGACTAAAAGAAATAGAATAATCTACCGCCATGGTGTCATTAGCAAATCGAGTTAGAATCTACCCAATCGAATGTTTCACGAAGAACGCTGCTCTTTAGAAAAATACATTTGAGCAAAGTTTTAAGAAAATACTCTAACTTGCAAGGAGATTCCCATAAGCAAACGAAAATGCCCTCAGAAGAGAAACAAGTACATTGATTCCACATAAGCACGCTAGAGTTGTGATGAAGTCTTCTACCATTAGGACATTATTTCCACTCACGAAATCCTTCAGCCAGACGTAATAGTAATTTTAGGAGAATTGCATTAAACTCATCGATAAAATGATAATAAAACAGAAGAAGCAGCCAATACTGCCTAAGTATGTCCCTATAATGTTCCATTCTAATTTACCTTTTTCTCTAGGTTCTAAAAACTCTTCCATACCAGCCGAATCGTCATTTGGAGATTCCAATGGTTGTGTCGAGGGATTTGGTTAATTATTGGCTTCAACTAATTCGTTTTAAGCACTCAAATTAGTTTTTCTAAGAGCTGTTGTCTCATAGATTTATACAAGATTGAGATCGACATGCTGATTAAAGTTGAATTCTCGTTTGTTCTAATTCTAGAAGAAATCCACTTCATTGTTGTCATTTATTGATATGATGAAATCAGCAAATTAACTGTATTAATCAGTGCTGCTTGCTAGAATCACAGTTTTATCTCGTAAGAGACTCCTTAGCCCAAATGCGAAGATATGATCGGCTACTTCGGCATCAATTTAACTAAAGATATTGTCAAATAAGTAAATGTCTTTTCGACTGTAGAATGCTCTAGCAAGACTTGCTCGAGCTTGCTAGCCACCACTCAGTCTTCCACCTTTGTCATCAAAGTAAAAAAGCAAATCAATAATGTTTCTCCAAAACTGTCAATCTGTGGATAATACCATTCACACCAACTTCTGTAAGATCCAGATCATCGAAGGTTTGAAGATCAGGATGAAGACAACTGGCAAAGATGCAGGCTCTGTAGAATTTTCTCTCATATGGAGTGAAAAACAAAATGTTGTCTCTGAGACTGGAGTTAAACAACCAAGAATGTTAAGGAACATACGCAATGGATCCTTCTATTTTGAGAGAGGAATTTTTAGATTCATCAAGTTGGGCAACATTTAACTCAGAGAGAATCGTTTGGAGTAATGCAGTCTTCCCTGCTGATGTATTACCAGCTACAATAACAAAAGATCCTTTGGGTATTGAAATCGAATCGATTTTGAGTTTAAACTTGAAAGCATTTTAATTGCTGTTGTTGTTCTATGGGGCATTCATGTTGTTGTTAAGTGAAATTCTATGACTAGAGTTAGCTGGTTGCTAAAGTAAATTCGTCTGCGAGTTGGAGACATTACTTTATCTAATTTAGATTCTTTATTGACTTTTCGTTGGTGTTGCAAAACCTGGATTCATACTAAATTCATCTGAATTTTCTGTTTCTTTGTTCTTTTAAATAATTTTATTCTCATTTCGATTATCTCTACGGATATTTTCCATGAATGATTCTCTTCTCCCATCATTTTATTCACTAGATTCCTCACATGATTATGGCCATTATGAAACAATATTCTTAATCTGCACAGCTAATCCACTTTTGAATTTATTCTCGTATTTGTAGACATTCGGTAGAGCGAAGAACTAATTGAATCTCTCAAAACTTGTCTTGGACATGTACAATCCACTAATTGTCCATGGAATTGCATTGAGAGGACCGATCAGCATTTCAAACAGATAAATTGCAGTGAATACGTTAATATCTTCGAATGTATTGTGATCTCTATAATACAGCACGAACGTAACTGCAGAAATAGCTAATGAAGAACTGGCCCAAAAAAACACACAAAGTGCATCAAGATATTTTTCCCAGGAAACATATTTGAATTCTGTTTTTCTGATTTCCAACATTTTCTAAAAGAACACATTCTGCCAATTGCAGAGCTATATCTAGCGTATTCCATTGAGGATGTCTCTAGTTAAACTTATTCGAAGGTCTTTCTGTTTGAGAACTCGCTCGAAAACTCCTCCGATTGATTTTGCAATGCAAAAATTACAGAGCATCAAAAAGACAGTCACACCAAAGCCAACGAGCACTGCAGACTTCAAAATTGAAAAAGCAAGGTTAGTTTGAAATATATTAGCATTTGTTCATTATGTTTGCATAAATATAAATAGGGATACTTTCATTTTGAAATAGAGCATTGTAAGCCCGATGAGCAGTTTAAGAATGAGCGACCACGTTTCATGAAAACTAACTAAAAAATTAACAACCGTGCTGACATCAATCGTCATGAGATTATTAAGGTCCGCATGGATGTTTTCTGTCTCTGAATCTGCTTTTTAGGATTTCGAATACGATTTCTTGAGGAGCGCATGCGCATAAAGATTCGTGCGGAGATACAGAGTCAGTTTCGATGAAAGTTTTTAGATGTGAAAGGTGTACTAGGAATCACAAACACTGAAGAATAGCAGACTGAACGCGAGAAGTCCAGATTAGATGAATATTATTGTGTTATCTTGCTCTTGTTTGTTTTTCAGCGAAGTCGATATCGCGTCTAAGAAAAAAGGAGCTGCAAATAAAACAATTATTGTAACTAGTTTGAATAAGCCAGCTGCTAAGAATGAACCAAGGTAGTTCTGCGAGAGCATACGAAATAACGAGGAATTACTTGCATCTTCGCTCAGTCTACGCATTTCATCGTCATTCAGGTTCTCCAGCTACTCCAGGGCTTTGCGGGTAGAATCTTGTTGGTTTTCAGGTAAGAGTTCAGATGATAAATATTAATGGAGATCGCTGTTAGAGATTTCTTAGAAAGGAACACCATCCTTTTAGATGATTGTTTCTCCAGCTCCAGTAAGTTTTGAGTGAGTCTGCAGATAATCAGCTTATTCGGAGAACCTATCAGCAAGTGGTGAGATTTAAGAAAAGAAGATGTTGTAGCCATCGAGGCGTTCCTTTGAGGCCATAACAGAATTCTTTATTTAGTTCTTATGATGAAGAGTACTCTTATTAGGACGTTAATATGTTGAATAAAGTTTCCTAATTAAATCTAAATCTTCTTCGAAAGAGGAAAGCTCATCGCAAAGATCTTAAATATCTTTATCAAATTAAATAAAAAAATAAATAAATGTTCTGTCTTGCTGAAATTAAACATTTGTATTGTTGAAGAGCGACAAAAGAAAAAAGAATTAGAAATAAAAATGTCTCGAATCGACTGATTCAATCAAAAATACCAAAAAGCGTAAATCAATAAAGCAGTTAATTTTCCATGAAAAGGACTTGATTTACTGGCAAGGATTTATTTGAATAAACAAATAAAGAAAAAGAAGAAAGAAAATACAAATTATCAGGTAAAGATTTTTTATTCTTTTCTTGATTACGAGCAATTCTATTGGCTTTTAGAGTCGCTATAATAATTTTGATAAAGAAAAGAGACATAAATAGTACTTTTTTAGCTAAAATTCATGTTTTTTGAAAAATATTAATAGGTTTTCATTTAACTATTCAAGTACTTGAATTCAAGTTGCAAGAACAATACTCGAATTGTTTTATTTCTTCTATAAGGTGATATGATTCCTTTCTTTTGAATTTAAATAATTGATCTTTAAAGAAACAATCAGTAATGTAGTTTCTTTAAAATAAACTCTTAGATATATTTTCAATTATTGTAAAATTTTCTAATATTTTTAATTGCTGTTTTTATCATTAGATAAAGAACTATTTTGTGACGTAGACTGACATGTAATATTGGATGAAACAAATAAAGTGCCTTATTTTACAAAATAGAACAATAACAGTATTATGAAATCTTAAGAAAAGTATAAAATGAAGCCCACTGTTATTAGAAGGTAAAAAACTGATTGGATAATGATAACACCGTTGATAATTAAATAATAAAAATCAGGGCAAAAAAGTTCTAAATTCCTGGCAGTGAAAGGTTAAAAAATTTGAAGCAACTTTTCAATAAAATTAACGCTCAGTTTTTTTGTTTTGCCGGAAGTTATTTCGTTAGTGAGCACTAGTTCGAAATGAAGAAAATATAGTATGTATTTGTCAGATTGATTATGCATGAATGATGACATATGAGAGAGAGAGAGTTGATTTTTGAAGGTGCACTAAAAAATAAAAAAGAAGATATCGCACACCGCAAAAGGAATTGAGACGGAGGTAAAATAATACCTGTTTTTTGTTAAGGTTTTTAATTAAATAATAATTTACATAACAGTTCTAATTTGAGTAGGATATAAGAAATCGAAAAGCAGCTTTAAAAATAAGAAGGCAAACTATCTCTGAAAGAGCACAAAGAAAGAAATTGAAAAAAAAGAAAACTAAAGAAACAAAATAAAGAAACTGCTACTCATTTTATCAGCGCAGAACTTCATTTATTCCTTTGAATTTCAGGATTACTAAGCATGAGCAGCTCAAAAGACCTTGATGAAGGGCAGCCGAAGGACAATAATTTCTTTGCCACGTCAAACAACAATGGCTCCAACAACAATAACAATCCCCAAAATCATTCGAATCTCAATAAAAATACTTCCTAAGATGAGCTTCCTTTAGCGCAAATTCCAAGCAATTAAATCCAATAGTTTGAAGATTTCAATGATAATACGAATGAATTGCTACCAAGTGAGACAAATTTTCAACAAAAACCTACTCTTTCAAAGACACCTGTGAGCAATACCAACAATGGATTTCTTAATCTCGATGAAAACGACTAAGATTCCAATGTTAAAACGAGTGTCAAGTCAGATACTGAGTAGCTTAATCAAAAGAAACAGAATAGCGGAAGTAGTGATAGTGATAATCATAATATCCAAGGACATCCTCAAAAGAATGGCATTCCTTATGAAGACGATGAAACTGTACCTATCAACAAGAACAATTCAGAGGAATTACCAGTTCAACCTCTCATAATAAAAAAGTAGAACCATCAAGTAGCCAACCCTTAACACGATGAATCCACACATCTCACTCAGCACAAAGAATCTTCAAAACAGCCAGAAACAGGATAAAATTTGAATGCTAAGTAACATCCAAATTTGCCTGCTCTGAAGGGATAAGCTGGTGTACCTCATAAAGATGATCCCCACCCAAAATTGAAAGGTAATTTCATCTTAAGTACATATTAAAAAAATAATAATCATATTTAAATCCCGATTCGCACAGTCTACCCTTGATTCTCCCTCCCCAAAGTCCTTGCAAGAAGTGCTGTTTATTTATCAGGCCTCATTAATCTCATTCAATTTTTAGGGAAGAATTTATATGGGTGAATTTTGGCGTTACATAAAAAAAATTAAAAAATCCCCCCCTCCTTTTCCCCTCTTTTATTTTTCTTCCCACTTTTCCGAAGGGTATTAATAATTATCTTCTCTTCTTCATTAGTTTATTTTTTCCTCATATTTCTAATTAATCTCCCAATAAAACACAGTTTTAAATGTGTAATCGTAATTTTATTTAATTTAATACTAAACGCATGTAATTATTTATTAGTTTCAATCATGACGTCTCATTTGTAAAGGTTTTGCAAAACAAATCATTAAAAATATTTTGTCTCAAGATAATTAATTGTTTTTAATTGAAAATAATCATAAGATATATTCATTGATTTTAATTCGCGAAAAAGCGCTAATTATCTAATATTTTTTTTAATTTAAAAAAGAAATAAGTGGATCTATTGCAAGCAATAAATACCCTGATATGAAGTAAATCAGTGTTCCATCAACTTTAACGAAAGATGAAGAATAGAAATTTGCAGAATTAGATAAACCACCTTAAGCACATCATGACAAAAAAGCAACAGATTAAAAGAAAAAGGAAAATGGTGAAACAGATGAAGAAGATCAACCAAAATAAGCTTTAGACCCTAAATATGATGATCCTTAAGCTCCTTTCACAATATCTCGAAATCAACTTGTTCTTCTTGCCACTGCAGGACAGTAGCGGACATTTGCTGAAGAAGTCGAATATCTTGAGAAAATGGGCGGAATCGAGAGTCTTAAAAGTGGATTGATTACAGATAATAAGAAAGGTAAATTTAGTGTTAAATCTCTTTTTTTAGCTTGAAGGAAATTACATTTGTATTTTGAATTGAATAGGTCTATCTGGTACGCCTGAAGATTTTGAAATTAGAGATAAAGCATTTGGAAATAATTTGCAAGAGATTGCTATTCCAAAAGGATTTATTGAGCTGTTCTGTGATGCATTAGAAGATTTCACAATGCGAGTATTGCTAGTTGCAGCTATATTTTCTATTATTATTGAAGTAGCAACAGCTGATAGTGATAAGCGATCTACATCATGGATTGAAGGATTCGCTATTCTTGTTGCAGTTTTTGTTTGTGCAACAGTGACATCTGTCAATGACTATTAAAAAGTATGAAAAAAATGAGAATTTTTTTAAGATAAAAACTTTGAAAATAATTTGTATGTGTGTGTGTGTTTGTTTTCAGGAAAGACAATTCTAGGAGCTTAACAATGAGGCTGATAAGAGAAAGATTATTACAATCATTCGTGCAGGTCAAAAAGAAAACAAGCATTAGTCTCTTGTGATGGTTGGAGATTTGGTTGATTTAGTTGAAGGCATGGAAATTCCAGCAGATGGTATTGTTCTTGAAGCATCTGAATTGACTGCTGATGAGTCCGCAATGACAGGAGAGACAGGTAGATTTGCAAATGATATTGCAAAAATATTTGAGAATAATTAAATTTCTTTTGATAGATCCAATGAAGAAAAATACATTGTCTGAGTGCATAAAAAGAAAAAATGAGTTGATTGAATAAGGCTTGAAGAACTCATCTGGAAGTCACGATGTCCCTTCTCCGCTGTTGCTTTCAGGGACAAAGGTAAACAAAAAGAATTAGAGAAGAAAGAAAGCGAAAAACGATATTTTAATTTTGTTTATTTCTTGTTACGAAGGTTTTAACTGGCTAAGGGAAAATGTTAGTTGTTGTCGTTGGAGAGTTTAGTTGTGTAGGAAAGATTTCCAAGCTTTTGAACACAAAAGAAGAAGAAGTAACTCCTTTGCAAGAGAAACTAGAAGCAATCGCTATGGATATTGGTGGGTTCGGTTTGAAGTCTGCTATTATCATTGTATTAGTGCTTTTTGTCCGTTTCGCAATTGAAAAAATTTACTTAAACGAATGGGATCACTCGAAAGATTGGTCGGAGATGCTCAGATTTATCATCATAGGCATTACAGTCGTCGTTGTTGCTATCCCTGAAGGATTACCCTTGTCTGTCACTTTATCCTTGGCTTACTCAGTTAAGAAAATGCTCAAAGACAACAATCTCGTTAGAAAATTGTAAGCTTGTGAAACTATGGGTGGTGCTGACTGCATTTGCTCAGACAAAACAGGTACTCTTACTCAGAATAAAATGACACTCACGACTTGGTGGTAAAGGATTTTACTTTGTTGTTTGATTATTTTAGATAATTACTTTGTTCAAAATACCTAAAAACTGATATTTTTCTTGAATAATTCTAAAGGAACGAAGAAATACAAGATTTTAACAAATACGACAGCACGGACGACATTACAAACTATATCCCTGCTAATTTACCTCAATTTAAAAAACTCTTTTTGCAGTCTTGCGCGATTAACTGCAGTGCTGACTTGCGGCCTGATGAAAAAGGTTCCAAAACAGAAGTAGCTGTTCTTCGTATGATTGAGAAATTCAACGAAAAGTATGAGGATTGGAGAGAAGAATTCCAGCCGGAGCTTTTCTTCCCCTTTAGTTCTGCTAGAAAGCGTATGAGTATTGTGATCAATTCAGAAGGCAAGCGAGTTATGCTAGTCAAAGGTGCTTCCGAAATGGTGTTGGCTTCTTGCAATAAATTCCTATCTAAAAACACTGGTCAAGAACGTCCGATAGATGAAGAACTTCTAGCAACAATGAAAGCTGCAATCAAATCGATGGCAGATAATGCTCTCAGAACAATTGTACTAGCATATAAAGTCATTAACGATAAAGATGATATGGTGACTAAGGATCATCTGGGTGTGTTCGATGTTGAGACAAAGGGACTCACATGTCTGGCAATATTCGGTATCAAAGATATTCTTAGAGCTGAAGTACCAGATGCTGTCAAATAATGTAAGATTTAACATGAAAATGAGACAAAAATAATAATATTTTTGGTTTATTTAAATGAATAGGCTAAGAAGCAGGGATTAAAGTAAGAATGGTAACAGGTGATAACAAAGACACAGCTAGGGCAATTGCTAGAGATTGCAATATCCTTACTAAATCAAAGGCTGCTTCTCCATATTAAGTCATCGAAGGTAAAGAAAATAAGTTAATTGAGAATAAATTTGTTAATTATTTTGACCAATCCAAAAAAAAGGTATCGAATTCATTAAGCTAACTGGTGGAATTGTCTGCAAAAAATGCTAGACAGCTGAATGCGATTGTCTCCGAGACTAAAAGTAAGCGGCCAAAGAAGGAAAATCATTCAGAGTTGACACAATCAAAAACGGTGATGTCTTTGATAAGATTTATCAAGACATCGATGTGATGGCTAGATCTAGACCTGAAGACAAATATGCCATGGTTGTTGGGTTAATCGAAAGAAAACATGTTGTTGCTGTCACTGGTGATGGTACTAACGATGCTCCTGCGTTAAAAAAAGCAGATGTTGGATTTGCAATGGGAATCGCTGGAACAGAAGTAGCCAGAGGTGCTGCAGCTATCATTTTGCTTGACGATAATTTCAAGAGTATTGTGTCGGCTGTTCTTTGGGGAAGAAATATCTATGATTCCATCAAGAAGTTCCTGCAGTTCTAACTCACTGTTAACATCGTTGCTGTGGGAATCACTCTAATTGGAGCAGCAGTTATCAAACAAGATGTGCTTCAGGCTATTCAGATGCTTTGGTAATTTTATTTTTCCACTACAATCTTCAAAATCTCTGACAAATACCATTGTGTTTCTAAAAAAAAGGATCAATTTGATTATGGATACGTTTGCTTCCCTCGCTTTAGCAACTGAGCCACCTCATTAAGAACTGCTTCTTAGAAAACCGCACAATAGAGATGAATATATCGTTTCTAAGAAAATGTTCAAGCACATATTAGGCCAATCAGTCTACTAGCTGGTTATCATGATTATCCTTGTCTTTGACGGTGAAAATTTCTTACCTGAAGAGCATGACAGCTTTGACGATGAAATCAAGGGAAATACATTGTTTGATCAACCTTGGAAAGCAAAATATTCGGATGCAAAAATGACCAAAGTCTGCTCAGGTAGGCTAAAATCAATGAGCGGTATGACTGATGAGTATTAGCTTGTCCTTGACAAATACAATTAACCTTCCCGCCACTTCACTGTAGTCTTCAATGCTTTCGTGTGGATGCAGATTTTCAACTTCCTCAATGCCAGAAAATTGCAGTAATTTTTTATTTCCGCAATTTGCAATCAAATATTTTCAATTGTTTCTTCTAAAATACACGTTTACTCCCTTTCATTTCTTAATAAATTGTGATTGTTGTCGTTAGAGATGAGCTCAATATCTTCGAAGGTCTTTCTAAAAATACCCTTTTCCTGTTCATGGTTGTACTCATTGCTGGGCTTCAAGCTATTCTGATATAATTTGGTAGTTTACCCTTCAGTTGCTACAAAAATGGACTCAATGCAGCAAATTGGGGAATATCAATAGCATTTGGATCAGGTTCCATTCTTATGGGGTTCATACTTAAATTCATCAGTGAAGACAAATGTGCTTAAGCTGGAACGAAAAGAGTAAATCCTCTAAACAATACTTCTCGTGTCCTCTCCCTCAAAGGAAATAGAGGTGATGGATCTTCCATGTCTCGTCGCTATTCAATTGTATAGCATCCAATCTTAAATAATTGAGAAAGCAAGCTCAATTGTATCTCTCTCTCTCACATTATTATTCTTATTATTTTCCTGTGACCAAGTTGATTAAACAAAAAGGAAGTATCTTTCTTGGAGACAGAAACACAAACTGCCTTCTAAATTAACCACAGAGGTATTCAAGTTCGATATTTCCCACTTTTATGCTAACTAACATGTGTTTATCTCTTGTTTTTTGTGTTACTCAAAAAAATTTCAAAAATTTAAAGTTCTTTTGAGCTCAAAAACATCACAATATGAATAAATAAAAACATATCTTCAAAT
>Ga0302285_10001881_pt1 | contig 11743 bp, 12 predicted proteins | sample III_Fen_E2_2_FD_200455 | JGI IMG/M metagenome (GOLD analysis project Ga0302285, IMG submission 200455) | Peat permafrost microbial communities from Stordalen Mire near Abisko, Sweden - III_Fen_E2_2 | ecosystem: Environmental > Terrestrial > Soil > Wetlands > Permafrost | place: Sweden: Abisko...
CCATCGTCTCTCAAACATCTGGAGTTTCATTTCAGAGTGCGAGCGAGAGAATCATCGATCTAAATTTCTGAATATTTTCTTAATCAGCACATTTTTCGCATAGCTCTTCGGAATTGCAGTTTCGACTATCTCCCCTCACTCCAATGAATCAACTCTCAATGCGATTTTCTACATCGCTAAGGCTGCGAGAGTTCTCCCGCTACTGTCTTCCATAGAGCATTCTTAAGCACTTGGATTAGCAATTCTAGTAATTCTATCAATTCTAGATTGCATATTTTTCCTTGCTGCATATGATCTCTCTTCCAGCTCAACGAAAGAAGAAGCGAACTAATTCAAACTCAAAGCAACTAAAATATCCTTTGTTTAGTGTTACTTAGAAATATTTAGATGGATCTTGATAATTCCGAAATTGGATATCGCTCTTGGTGCATTTTTTTGTCTGGACTCCACTGAAAGACGATGCACTGATTTACCAGGATATATTGGCTACACATACACGAATATTCTGTTAGGTTTGTTGCAGTTGATATTTATTTTTCTAACAAGTGGATTATTCTCATTAATCTTCAATACAGCGGGTTTTACACCATAAAACCCTATCAAATCTAGATTCACTCCATATCGCAATATCGAATTCTTTATGCTGTTTATCTTTGTCCTTCTTAGCTATCCTCAAGTACTCCCGAAACAATTTATAATCTTAATTGTGCAGCACATCCTTTAATTATATTATTCAGTGGAATATTTCTTGAAATATCCACTCCTTGCAAGGGAGTACACAGTAATCTACGCGAATATTCTAATTGGCTATCTGCTAGCTGGGATACTGTAGAGCTATCGGTACATAGCGTTGCCTGATTTTCTTGATAAAAATTATTTAGTTTATTTATCAATCGGGACATCTTTTTTAGTCGCAATCCATCTAGGATTTCATACAAAACAGAAAATTGCTCTGAAAGGATTTAATCTAAAAGATTCTATTGATGCTCCGAGTATGGCTTGCTCGTATTTTGAATAGTTGATTTATCACTCGCAGAATGCTCTCAGGGATAGACGGCATTATATTGAGGTTCTAGGGATCCTAGAATCGCATCAGGAAAACTGTAAAGACGCTAAATGTCCATGTTAAAAAGTCACGGATATTGAAGAGTATGGGTATGATCTGCCTATTCAAGAAGTTAAGCTACTTAACACATCAGTTGGAGTGTATCTGTTTGCTGTGAGTAGAGAACACAATGGTAACATTTTGATATTAGTTAATACAGCCTCTTATTTGAAAAATACTTCTATTAAAACTGATTAAAAGAAATGAAACTAATTAATTGTTTTTTCACTCCATAGACTTCATTGCTTGGGTAGTTCGTTTTGTTGATTATCACATGCGCAGTCTGCTAAAATAATTAGAAAAGTATCCATAGAAGAATCAAGTAATATCTTTTGTCAAATCATTTTCCTTATTCTGTGCTTTCTTGGTTTTAAATGTATCTTTTGGAACTTATTTGACTTTATTTCATTCAGGTATTTCAAGACATATCAATGCGATTCTGGTTTCTAGCCATCCGAACTTAACAGAATGTGATCAAAGCACTTTTTTCTCTGAAAGCCAACAGCAAGAAATTCACTCAAAAAAGCATTTTCTTTCGATTACTTGAGATTTCCACTAGCAGAATAATTGAAAACACCATCAAAAATCGTGACAAATCCATGAAATACTCCTACAGGTACTGCATATTCTCCATTTGTTTCAATCCATAATATTTCAGGCCAGGTAGAAGGACGCACAGAAGGCAGTACAATTTGAGCTTTTTGAGCACATGGTGTCCATCGAAGCCATCAAGAAAAACGTGAAGAAAAACTTACTTTAATTGCTCGTCCAGAAGCAAGAATACATGCAGAAACTGATCAACGGTTACGAGAGTTTTCACTTGTTATTTTGGGACACTATTTCACTGCTGAAAAAGATCGATATTCTTGAAAATATCATCCGCTCTGAGTTGTCAGTCCGCTCGGAAAATATCGAATATCTCCGCCTTCTAGCGATTCTCAAGATTCGATTACTCAACGACCCACTTTCTTGCAGAGAAGTTGAAACGAAGATTGTTGAAATCAACGAGAGAGATAAGTTTTAAGATCAAAATACTGTCAATTCTCTGAATGTCTTAAAAGGTAAATAACATAAATACTTTTCTTTTAGCCAAGATTAGTAAGACCTCTTTATGTCCTAACCAAAACATAATTTCTTCCCTCAAGGAAACGTTGTGTCGATGATTAGTGGGTTTAGCACAGAAATAGCATCAATTCTAGCTTTTTCAGAAAGTTCTCCAAGTTTTTTTGGATACAAAAAAAGTGAATTTCAAACACTATCCTCCCTCAACGATTTGATCCCTGAATGTATTGCTGTCTGGCATGATAATTACATTATCAGACTGGTAGAAACAGGTGTTTCTAAGATCGTCCGTCGGTATCGAGTAGCTATTGCTAAAGACAAGGGTATAGTTCATAAATGTTCTCTGAAATAATCAGAATATCTCTGATCTTTTTGCTCATTAATTTTGAACTTTTTCCTTTTGTAAAACAGAAGGTTACATGTTCCCAATTAACATCTACGTGAATTACTTCTGGCACATTCACAACGACTTCTGTTTCTCAGCTCTGATGCTGAAGCTGAAGACAAACAGCTAGTTTGTTCTAATCGATCCAAGTGGAATCATAAAGGATATCACAAGAAACTTCTTCAAATTCTTCAATGAATTGTATCCTCGCTAGATCGAGCGATTGTCCTTAGCAGGTTCCAATATCTTCCTTCTGATACCGAGTCTGCAGGAAATCTTAGATAACTTCGACTTAGCTAAGAACTCATATGCTGGATTGAAACTGCAAATGAATCTACCATAAAGTAGACAATATATTCACTATTAAACAAGACAATTATTTAAATTCATTTTCTCCTCTAATATTTTTGTTCATTTGCTTGTAGAACTCAATTAGTTTCTGAAGGATTCCAAATCAAAATCGCTGAGATACACTTTCAACACTTCTCTCGCAGTGCAGTAATTCACATAAGAAAAGTCACAACAAAGTGGTTAAGGAATAAACTCCGTGAGAGATTTATCGAAATCAAACACAAGAAACTACGGAAAGCACTATCTTTCATTTGAAGCACAGGTTTCGATAAAACAAGAGAATATCCCGTTCTACAGTGGAGGAGCACTGATTCTTTATCTTCTCGAAATCGAGAACTACACTCCACTGGAAATACCTTCAGATAACTTTAACAACAACATCAAAAATACAATGAATGAAAGCATCTTCTACAACAATAACAATAACAACAACAACATCAAAAATAGCATTAACAGCCACTAGAATGTGCTTCACTCTCGAGACCCCAATTCAAGCCAGATGAGTATTGCTGAGAGTCAGCTGAAAATCGCTCAATAATTGATTTCATCTCAAGAAACAAATGAAAAGATTAATTTAATTCTAGAGAATAACAAGATTAACAACAGCAATAACAGCAATCTCAAAGTGAATCTACTTAGTAAAGATACTAAAACTACTAAGGAATTAACTGGAAGTATCACTCCAAAGAGCAGAAACAGTAATTAAGAAGAGTAACTTAGATTCTTGGAAGAAGACATAAACAAACCTGATAAAACAGCAGAAGCCCATCCAGGGATGATCAATCTCAGTATTAACAACATTCATATTGACTAATAGACAATGAACATAACACTCCAAAATGGCTAGCAGACAACAACAACACTGAATGACACAGTGAATGACTAGCTTCTGCAGACCCATTAAGATTTATTTTCGAATCTCGATTCCTCAAGAGAGAAACATCCATAAAACCACTCCTACTCGCAGGATGATATTGTAGTTACATACGAAGAAATCAAATTGCCTTTGGATTTTAATTTTACTGATAATAATTAAAATGAAGCAGCAACAGCAGCAAGAACATAAAGTAACAACTAATAATTGAAATAATAACCTAATTCATTCTAAACTTTACATCAACACTAGCCTTCACCATAATGTAGCATAAGTCCGAAAGCAGCTGAATAATCAGTTGAATAAGACAAAATGAACCATTCAATATACTACAAAGAAGCATAATACCAAAGCTAATTGCTAGTGTCTCAAACGACCCCTAAATCATAAGGTATCTAAGGATTTTCATTCAGCAATACGAGCATAATAAAAAGTTTAAAATAACAAACTTCAAGAGAGAAAAAAAGAGCCTCAACATTGGTTGTAAATGGATAAGCAATCTAAAGCCCTAGTGACAGATTAGCAGTGTCTTAGGCTTAGCATTCCGTTGATGCTACTAATGAATTGCAGTAATAATAATAGCAATAACTAAAAGATCTCCCGTTTGAAGGAGCATCGAGTAATAATGAAGATTTCTCATAGAGATTTAAAGAATTGTCGAGAAAGAGTGGAACGATAATAACACTAACGCAGCATAAGAGTAGATCTTCAGTTGAGCATGACGGAGAACATGAAGATATCGATACCAATTCATCACATCAAAAACCACAGTAAATTTTACCATAAAACCAAATAAAAAGAAATTCTTTTTGTTTTAATTTATACATCATTATGCTCTTGGAAATAAATTAATTTGGTGTTTGTTCTCTCTCTCTCTTTTTCTGTTTAGAAAAGATCAAAAACAGATGCCACAAGGAGAGAACAACAGTATTGGATAAGGAGGAATCAACCGGCGTGGTGTTGAGAATGTAGTCAAAAGCATCTACGCAATGGCTATGCTTTAGAAAATGCCTGTATTCGTGAAGGGTTTGTTTTTGTCTTATTCGATTCAATGGATTGTGTTCATTGTGATGACTCTAGTGGTCAGTTTGAAGTTCTACTAAGAGAAAACATGGCTGAGTTAATTTGTGGATGATTTGAGTATCGCTGCAAGGGTGAATATTCCTTTTTCGTTATCATCCATCTCGACGAATTACGTCTTAAGCGCTTAAGATTCTGTGATCTAATCCTCGCAGTTTGTAACATATTACAATTAGAATATCTAGGAAAACTACGCGAACGTCTTTGAATAACTCCAAGCTGAAATATTAGTGGGGTTTAGTTAAGAATACCAGAGATTTTTCGTGGAGAAATAAATTTCAGTTTTAATACAGTAGAATGTCTCAGATCCTCGTGAATTGTATGTACTCTAATGGTTGCTGTAGCTCCTTGAGTTGAATTACTTCTCGACGTTCTCTGCTAGCTATGAGTTTCTCTATGCGTTGGAGGTTAACTATCTAACTTTGCATAACGTTTTTGATACATTAGACGAAGTATTCATGGAAGAAAAGGTTAGTTTGTTCGATGATATTTAGAATACTGCTTTGATGACCTTGATAACTGGGATTGTGATGTTAGTCTTGTTTATATCACTCATTGTTAGACCGTTCATTAAGTATAGGGAGTAAGTTATTAGAATGCTTAAGACAGTCTCCAGGATCACGCAGGAAGAAGCGGAGAATGAGATCTATCATGTTAAATCTGCTATTGGCTTGCTGGAAAGCGAATCTGAAGGTATGAAATAGTTGTTTAGTTTAATTGAGTTCGTTTATTAGTTAAATTAAGTTGCTCTTTCTTTCCTGAATATGGATAGTTAAAACACCTAGAAGAACTAAATTTTAAGCAATCCCATGCTCACTCATTCCATTGAATTCAACTAAAAATAATGGATAAATAACTATTTGATTTGTTGATATTTATTTTGGTTGATTGACTGCTAGATTACTTGATAACTCGGTTCGGAGAGCTGATGGAGAAAGAAGATTTTGAAGATAAGCAGCGAATCATGAAATTGCATAAATTATCTGTTTCCTTATCGAATTCGAGAAGACAAGCAGGAGGAACACTCTCCTCGACAAGAGATTAACCGAAGACATATTCAAGTGTCTATCTTAATGACAGAGTGAAAAGTAACAAGCTGAGCTTCTGGTTAGTTATCATAATCGTGATTGTCCTCATTATGTGCTCAGCAGTGTTCATTACAGTAAGATAAATTTCTCACATTTCTCACCAGAAAAATTGATTTTTAAAATAATTTTTTTTAACTTTCTCCATTCTTTTTATAAAGGTATATCTCATAATGAGCAGTTTTCTTAGCTAATTTGATGAGCCAATATCAAACTAATTAGCATTTTCTAAGTCTATTCGCTATTACGCAGCAGCTAGTTTCTCTAAAAATCTACTTCTTTTGAGTCAGGCAGTTGCTGCGTATAAACTAGTCGTTCCATCATATAATTCATTTTTCTCATTGGATACTGTATCTCTGGAAGCACTGCGCTTGAAAGGAATCGATGTTGCTAGTGCTTTCTTACTTGGAAACTTCCTAACCATGAGCATTAACAGTAACCAATCGACGTCTTTAAAATCCTTTTTGGATTCTATCAACAGTGGAAACGCTTGTGATCTGTTTGCTGATATTTTCCAAATTGCATCGGAGAAGACAGTCTGTAAATCAGCTTAGAATGGCGTGATTAATATTGGTTTTAAAAATGCTCTAACTGCATCTATTCTCTCGATAAAAGAATTCACGGGATGGACTGATGCTTTGAGTTATTCGTACATATAATCGACAGACTATAACGAAGAACTACAGGTTCAAGAAATTGTAATGGTGATGCTACTTGATATTCAAAAACGCATTGCCTAGGACAACCGTAATCTCATTGACGGCTATGTGTCTTCAGTGATACTTATCTACGTGATTGGAGGGGTGATAATTACGTTATTTTTTCTGGCAATTGCAGTCTACAGTCTGCTAAATACTCTTAGAAACTTCACATATCTCAGAAAAGCAATATTCCTCATTCCCTTTAAGAGACTTTCAGAGGACAGCAACACTCGCTTTCTTCTCAAGAAATTCATAGAAATTTGAAGTTCCAACCTCTCTTTCTTTCTCTATCTTTTTTGTTCTACTTTTTTCATCCTCTCTTTTCTTTACTCTTCCATCGTTAACACAGCAATGTAAAATCTACTTTTTTAAAAATATTATTTTTTTTTGCTTCTCGTCCTGTTAATAAGCAATTCAAATATTTATCTTTTTTCTTTTTGAGGAGAATAATCATCTATCACCTGTATATAAATCTATTTGCTAGTTAACTATTGTAATTATTCTAAAAAACTATAATCAAATCAAATGTAATATTAATCTATTCTCCCCGTTCTAAAATCGATTCTTAATTCTTGAGAATCGGAATTTAAAGCAAGTTTGTGACAAACTACATCAGCACATCTGTGTGGAGATTTAATCCCCATATATTCCAAATAATACCCATCATTCTTTAATTATCTTTTTATAAGAATACCTTAGACAAAAAAAAACTTCCTTACAAGAAAAAAATGTCAAATCAACAAGTCGGCACATTCAAGCTCCCCCTTAGCCATGCGCTTCATAGCGGATATAGGCATCCCGTATGCAGAAATTGGGTGAAATAATCTCTCTCAGCTAACAATTTAGTGTATCCCGTATTTGTGCTTGACGCTCCCGATGAAGTTCAAGAAATTAAAACAATGCCTGGAATCAGCCGATTTGGTTACAAAAAGATAGTAGGACACCTATAACCTCTTGTTAAAAAGGTAAGATTTAGTTAATGAAATCGTATTGCAAATGGAGTTTTCATATTTTTTACGCTTTGAAAAGGGTTTGCAAGCTATTATCATTTTCGGAGTCTTGAATGATGATGGTTTGAAGGATGCAGAGGGCACTTACGCTGGAGGAAGAGGTTTCAAGGGTCCAACTCATCTTGCCTTAGAGGAGATCAAAGCAGCTTTCCCTGGTTTATTGCTTATTGTGGACGTGTGTCTTTGCGCATTCACTAGCCATGGCCACTGTGGTCTGCTCACAACAGAAGGCTATATTGACAACGCAGCGTGTAAATTATGCATATTTACATTTATTTATGCTTAAAATTGTTGTTTTTGTTCTAGCAATCAAGAGACTTACTGAAGTAAGTTTATCATATGTGGAGTCAGGAGCATAGATAATCGCTCCTTCCGATATGATGGATGGAAGAATAGGCGCAATCAAACAAGAGTTAGTTGCTAGAAATCTTGAAATTCCAGTCATGTCGTATGCTGCCAAATTCGCTTCAAACTACTATGGACCATTCAGAGATGCTTGCAAATCAGCTCCTGGGAAATCTGATCGTTAAGCATACTAACTCCCTCTAGACAGTACATAAATTGCTTTGAGAGCAGTGCAAAGAGATCTTGAGGTAAAAAATGAAGAGAATTCAACGTTTTTTGTTATTTCAAAACAATTATTTTCCCCCCCAAACACTATTTAGGAAGGAGCAGACTACATCATGGTGAAACCTATCACAACATACTTAGACATTGTGAAGGAGATTAAGGACAGATTTAATCCAACAATGGCTTGCTATCATGTAAGTGGTGAGTATGCTATGATTTGCTTTTCTGCGTTAAGTGGAGCATGCGATAAGAAGAAAGTAGTCTTGGAGGCAATGAGATGCTTCCGTCGTGCTGGGATTGATATCATCATAACCTATTTCACACCTGAACTGCTTGATTGGATTAAAGAAGAAAATAATTGAAAAATTAAAGAAAAAAGCCTTCAAGGTGAACTTATTTGTTCATGTTTTGAAGCATAATTTGTTAAATCAAAGCAACTCAAATCAGTTTTCTTAAAAATAATTGAAAAACAACAAATCAGAAGAGATATTGAGAATGTATTTTTCAATCTAAAAATTCAAGAGCGCAAAATACAAAACAAGGGGATGTCTAAAAGCCAGGAGAAGAAACAATATTGGCGCACTTCTTGTTTGATTAGATTCTAAAGCGCAGACCGGGGAAAACACTGGCGGGCACTTATCTTAAAATTTCTTTCAAATATACTTTATAAGTCTTTTTTTTAGTGTAAAAGTTTGCAACAAAAATAAACAAAAAACAACAGAGGATATTAAAGTAATTTTAAGATGGGTGGTGATGATGACAGCGATGCCGATTTTGGCGCAGAAGAACTTGAAGAGTTGGGTGATGTAGAAAATGTAGAAGAAGAGGAGTTCTATGCCAATGATTAGCAGGATCTGTCTAATAAGATGTATTCTAGACCTCCTGTTGATCCTACGAAAGTGAACACGGAGACAGACTTTTACTTTATGCAGCTTGATGCTGATTATTTCTCGCAAACGACGAAGAGAATTGAAGAAGAAGCTAATGGTATTTTCTAACCTCAAGTGAAAGCAGGCGAAACAGAGATTGACTCTGAGAAAGAGCCCATTATCAGGATGTATGGTGTCACCAAAGATTAGAATTCAGTACTTGTGAGCATCCGAGGAGTTGTCCCATATCTTTTCGTGAGACTTCCTCCTGGGATTAATCCTAATCAGCATACTCTTGACTCTATCAAGATTGAACTCAACAGATAAGGTAAAGATTGAAAGAAGTTGGTTGTATTTTAAAAAAAGTTTGTTTGAAATCTGGTGGAATTCATTTCTTTTTTCCCCCCTAAATTTGCTTTCAAAAAAACTCAGGAGAATAGCATAGAAACGTCAGGTCAAAGCTGTTTGTGAAAAAAATAGAGACTATTCAAGGTGAATCAATTAAGTACTACAAAGGACCAACGTACAAGCAAGACACATTCCTTAAAATCTACGTCTACATCCCCACATACGTTCCTGCTGTTAGAGGGATTTTTGAAAGAGGTTTTGCTGTACAAGAACACAAATTCCCAACTCTAACTTTTGAGTCAAATATCCCCTTTGCTCTTCGTTACATGATTGATTCGGACATTGTAGGCATGGGTTGGATTAAACTCGATAAGAATAATTTCAGAATTAAAAGCACCGACAAACATCGCTCAAGATGCTAAATCGAAATTGATGTTGATTATTAGCATGTTCACGGAATGGAAGCAATGGATCCAGAATGGGGACACATTGCACCTTTGAGGATATTTAGTTTTGATATCGAATGCTTAGCTAAATCAGGAGGATTCCCCTCAGCGTTGAGGTATATAATATTTTTTTATTTAGAAAGAAAAAAGCAAGCAAAAAATGAGAGTTTAATCGAATTTGTGATTATTTCAAAGGGATCCTATCATTCAGATCTCCACAGTACTCAAGATCCACGATAAATCTGAAGATATTGTGAGAACAGTCTTCACAATTAATTCATGTTCCAACATCCCAGGGTGTATTGTCAAATCCTTTGATACTGAAGCATAACTCTTAATTGAGTGGGAACGATTTATGTAGAATGTCGATCCAGATATTTACTTAGGTTACAACATCACGAACTTCGATTTTCCTTACATTTTGGAGCGAGGAAAACAGCTTGGAATCAATGGAGGAAAATATGGTTTTATGGGTAGAATCAAGTCCTCAATCACGAGAATCAAAGAAGGAAAGTATCTCTCCAAGGCAATGGGCATGAGAGACGTAAGATAGTTAGATTCAACTCATAGTTTTATTAATGAAAATGATGATCATAATGATTTTAGAGATGTAGGCTGTTTTGTTAATGATCCTTTTTGATTTTTCCCACAAAAGACAAAAGAAATGAATTTTGAAGGTAGAATTCAGTTGGATATGCTCATGCACATGCACAGAGAGATAAAACTAAGTAGCTACACACTAAATAACGTCTCGTTTCACTTTTTAAATGAGCAGAAGGAAGATGTTCACCACACTCAAATCTAGGGTTTACAAGAAGGTGACGCTGAATCGAGAAAAAGATTAGCTGTGTATTGTTTGAAGGACTCTTAGCTTCCCTTGAAACTCATGCAGAAACTCATGTGCATTTATAATTACACTGAAATGGCTAGAGTCACAGGTATTGAGGAGATATTTCACTTGCTTGTGATGTATTTTGAACTGTTTTTTTTAATTTTTAAAACAAGGTGTGCCTTTGAATTACTTGTTCATTAGAGGATAACAAATCAAAGTAGCAAGTTAGTTATACAGAAGAACGAAACATTTCGGACTCCTCATTCCCACTGAGAGATCACAAGGTTAAGGTGATAAATATGATGGTGCTTTCGTTCTCGAACCGAAAAAAGGATTCTATGATAAGCCTATTGCAACGTTAGATTTTGCATCACTTTATCCCTCTATTATGATGGCCCACAATCTATGCTACTCGTGTCTCATTACAAAAGGTACTTTTATTTTAATCAAAAGTGGATTCCATGTGAAGTCCATTCATCTTTTACCAATAATTGTTTGTTATTCTTTGATGGTTTTTAAAAAATTTATTTAATAGCTGTTGCTGATACAATGAAGAAAGAGGACTACACCTTGACACCACATGGCGATTATTTTGTTAAGCCACATATCCGTCAAGGACTACTTCCTGATATTTTGAAGGAACTTCTCTCTGCCAGAAAAAGAGCCAAAAACGAACTAGCAAAGGAAACAGATCCACTTCGCAGAGCAGTGCTGGATGGAAGACAATTAGCTTTGAAAATATCAGCTAATTCAGTCTACGGTTTTACAGGTGCTCAAGTTGGATAACTACCGTGCTTAGAGATTTCCTCTTCCGTTACAGCTTTCGGTCGTTAGATGATTGAAAGTACAAGAGATTTCGTGCTTCAACACTACACTATTAAGAACGGCTATCCATACGATGCGGATGTAAGAAGAATCTGGTTTTTTCACATAAAATAATTTTTTTAATAATTTTTGCTTTTTTATATGAAAAGGTTATCTATGGCGATACAGACTCTGTGATGGTCAAATTTGGATGTGAAACT
>Ga0302285_10001884_pt1 | contig 11735 bp, 8 predicted proteins | sample III_Fen_E2_2_FD_200455 | JGI IMG/M metagenome (GOLD analysis project Ga0302285, IMG submission 200455) | Peat permafrost microbial communities from Stordalen Mire near Abisko, Sweden - III_Fen_E2_2 | ecosystem: Environmental > Terrestrial > Soil > Wetlands > Permafrost | place: Sweden: Abisko...
ACGATCAATCTGCCGGTCTTTTTAATGGATTCTGCAATTGTTTCCTTATCGATCGGATAAATAGTCCTTAAATCAATCAATTCAACCGAGATGCCGGCTTCTTTAGCCAGGACGATTGCTTTCTGGCATTCCCGTATCATAGCCCCAAATGCTACAATGGTTACATCAGTTCCTTCGGTCACTACTTTTGCCTTCCCTAGAGGAATAGTATACTTTTCGTTAGATACTTCTTGTTTTATTGCCCTGTAAATGCGTTTTGGTTCCATAAAAATCACAGGATCATCGCTTTCTATGGCTGAGATCAACAATCCTTTTGCATCATGCGGAGTGGAAGGTATAACTACCCTTAATCCCGGAATATGCGCATACAATGCTTCCGGGCTTTCAGAATGATGTTCCAGGGCATTAATTCCACCGCCATACGGAAAACGAATGACCATGGGAATTTTGTAAACCCCTCTTGACCGGTTGTGCATACGGGAAACATTGGAGATGATCTGATTGAAAGCCGGATAAGTGAAGCCATCAAATTGTAATTCTACTACGGGCCTTAATCCAGATAAGGCCATTCCTAATCCTGCCCCTACGATCGCAGACTCTGCCAGGGGTGAGTCAAAGACCCTTTCGACCCCATATTTCTTTTGAAGTCCTTCTGTGACCCTGAAAACGCCACCTTCCAAACCTGTATCTTCCCCATAAACTACTACTGATTTATCCTCTTCAAGCTTAATGTCTAATGCATTATTTATTGCCTGTACTATAGTCATTACGCTCATTTTCTGTTTTCCTTCCAGTTTTGAAATTGTTCATAATCTGCTTTTTGTTTTTTTAAAATATCCGGCATATCAACATACATATATTGAAAAATATCCTCCAGCTTATAAGCTGTGAAGTTTTCGGCTTCCGTAAATTGCTTGTCGATATCAAGTTTGAAATCTTCTATCAATTGCTCTTCATTCTCTTTCCAGATTCCTTTTTTATCCATATATTTTTTTAACCTAATGAGTGGATCTGTTTTATCCCATTCCTGCTCTTCTTCTTTAGTCCTGTATTTTGTAGGATCATCCGACGTCGTATGAGCCCCTTTTCGGTAGGTTAAAGCTTCAATTAATGTCGGGCCTTTACCTGACCTGGCATTGTCAAAGGCTTCTTTATAGGCTGCATACATGGCAAAGAAATCATTGCCATCCACCTTAATTCCGGGAATACCGAATGCAATAGCTTTTATGGCCAGATTGACCGATTTTGTCTGACTCTTGACAGGGACTGAAATAGCATACTGGTTGTTTTGTATGGTGAAAATGACAGGGACGTTCCATACTCCTGCAAAATTCAACGCTTCACTGAAATCACCTTCAGAAGTTCCGCCATCACCCACATAGGTAAATACAACTTCATCTTTTTTCTGATATTTGATAGAATATCCAATCCCGGTTGCATGCAGCAATTGGGAACCGATAGGAACACAAATAGGTAGAACATGATTGGCTGTCCTAAAATTACTTCCCTGTTCATTTCCCATATAATACAAGAATAGTTCTTTAGGAGTAACCCCTTTTGCCATCATAATACCTATTTCACGGAAAGCAGGAGCCAGCCAGTCATTTTCCCGAATAATCAATCCGCCGGCTGTTTGAATAGCTTCCTGACCTAAATTAGGGGGATAGGTGAACATGCGGCCCTGACGTTGATAGGATACTGCCATTTCGTCGGTGATACGGGTAAAAAGCATCGATTTATATGCCTTAATGATTGTTGCATCATCCAGATCAGGCATTAATTCTTTGTTGAGAACTTCTCCTTCGTTATCAATGATTCTAAGTATTTTGTCTTCCCGTGGATCAAAATCCTTGAAGATAGTGCGTGGCAATTTAATTTTAGTAGTTTCAGGTGCTTTTATATTACTTATCATAGAGATTTATTTGAATATTGAATTCTACACTAACTAACAACTCATGTCCGATAAGGTTCGATTAAGTGTATTAACATTTAATTATTACTGCATAAAGTCCTGTAAAACAATAACGGTCGAAATCTTTCGATTTCGACCGTTATTGTATGTTGTATAAACTCTAAATTATTTGAACGATTGCTTGCATTGCAATTAAATTTATGCTACTTCCGTACCTTTTTTAGACCTACGGTACAAATAGGAGTTAAAGATATTCCTTTTCGCAAATCGTAGTTGCTTGTCAGCATTTATCAACCGGGTAAAGATGTTTTGAGAAACGCCGAAATACTCATAAGTTGAACCATCTAAGAATGAGACTTCAAGTAACTGTCCTTTAAGTTTTAAATCGGCTATACCTGATTCGGCTGTAACTGTATTGTATTCCTCTTCATTCGCAGCCTTTGTTTCGGGTGAGATGCTTACAAGGAAATGATATCCATCGATAATCTGCCGGCTTTTATGTTCAGCCTCTATGGCCTGTTCGTCTCCAGCCTGAAATTTGTCAGGATGCCATTCTTTTACTAAATTACGATAGGTTGTTTTTAATTCTTTAAGATCAGTGTCAGGTGCAACATTAAATAATTTCTTGTATTCGTTAATACGTTTCATAAATTGTTCTATTCTATAAATTTTAGTTGTATTTGCAACCCTGTTTTTAGGACATAGAGTAGCTTTTTTTCAAATCGGGTGCAAAGGTACGTTTTTTATACGTTTGAATACGATGAATTTGATGATTATCTTTTAAAACAGGTATTTAAAGATCTGAACGGGAGTTTTTAAACCCGAAGTTTTTCCTGATTTCAATAGTTTTCTGATTGATTCGTCAGTTGTGACATATCAGGACAGATTCAATTCTATATAGCTAAATAGCACAGCGCAATCACTGCGTTGTGCTATTATCATAATAAAGAAGATTAATGAATTTGAAATTTAATTGCTACTTAAGGACACTTCAATTCGATTGTCCTGTCCAAAGATTTTTTTAGCAAATTCCTTTAAAGAATTAACGGATAGCTGATCGATATATTTTTGATAATTTGTGTCAAAATCAGCTTTATATCTGTACTGATTGTTCAGTATATTCAGTGTATATTCATTTTTCTTTAAATCATCAGCATGTTGTTTCGTCGAAAACTCTTTTGCTTTCTGAATATTAACAGCACTTGGACCAACGATTTGAATATCACTGATTACAGAATTAATAGCCTTAACCAATTCTACCCTACGATCTGGATCTGTATCGAACATCAATTGAATGTCGAAACTCTCATCCGGTGTTTTTTCCTGTTCAGATGCAACTTGTACTCCATAGGTTCCACCCAGCTTCTCACGGATTTTTTCAACAAGCACAATGTCCAGGATTTGTTTCAGTGCATCAAGTTGAATCTTATTCTGTAAGGTATATTCCATTTTCCCGGAATAGATTATTGCGGTAGTAGCTTTAGGTGTCTCCATCGGGCGAATAAAATTATTATTAAATAGACCCTTTCTTACCGGCATAACTTTCGCATTAAATGAACTCCTATCGGATGCAGAGGGCAAAGAAGCAATATATTGTTCCACTATCGGTTTCAAATCTGCCGGTTTTACATTGCCAACAATAGTAAAGACAAAATTACCTGCATTTGCAAAGCGTTCTTTGTAAAGTTGCAGCATGGTATCATAATTGGCTGCTTCTACGTCCTTTGTGCCAATAAAGCGTCCGCGCGAATTATTATTATACATGGAACTCATAACGGAATCAGTAAAGGCAATCATAGGATTGCTGCTGATGTTCATTAGCATTCCTTTGGTACGGGTAACAAAAGATGCATAGGCAGGTTGATCTTTACGAATATCGGTAAAATTCAAATAAAATAACTGCATAGCTGTTTCAAAATCTTTGATATTTGATTTACCGGAAATTTCTTCATTATAAGTATCCACACTGAACCCCATACTTACATTTTTTCCGGACAAGACTTTCTTTAAATCAGTTTTAGAGAACTTTCCCAAGCCACCTGCCGACAATGCAGATTCCCCCATGACCATTTCGAAATTTTTACTCAACACTTTTATTTCAGGAATGTATTTATTCTCAATAACCGAGCTACCTCCGGCTGCAAAACCAGAGATCAGGATTTCATCATCTTTAAATTCAGTGGGTTTTACTACTACTTTAGCACCGTTGGAAAGAGTCCATACAATTGCTCCTTGTTGTTGTTCTTCTTCTTTAACGATTTTCCCTTTGATAGGTAAACTGGTCATTAATGGCTCCTTAATAGTATTATCCACATAAGCAGTCAGCTTTTCATTGTCTGTCTTTGTAATCAATGCTTTTATATCAGCTTGAGGAGAATATTTTTCTTTTTCGTTACCCATAATGGCTACAACACGATTTTTATCGGTAATCATTCCCTTAACCATCTGATTAATTTCCTCTAAAGGGATATAATTCACCATTTGCTGTATTGTGTTATATTTATCGGCGATACCAGGAATAGGTTCGTTTTGAAGAAAATGGTTGGTATATTGGTCGATAAAATAATCACTACGTTGTTTATCCCGTTCATTATACAGTTTTTCCAGTTTACTGAGATAATCCGCTTTGGCACGTTCATATTCTCCAGCAGTAAAGCCAAATTCTTTTACTCGGTTTGCCTCGCGAACAATGGTTTCAATGGCTTTGTTGGATCCATTCGGATTACTTATCGCAAAAAATTGCAGGGCATCTTTCGTTTTTGATATTAAGTATGAGCCGCTGCTAACCTGAGCATAAGCAAAAGGAGGATTTTCCTTTTGAATCATTTCCTGTAACCGATTCGACAGCATTTGTTCAATCAGACTGTTCATAAAGTCGTAAACAAGATAATCCATATTCAATTTTTTGTCCGATGGAACAATATTCCGTTTGTAAAATACCAGAACATTTGTGTTTGGATTTTCTTTGTCGGTTGCAATAGATACAATAGGCTCGTTATTATCTGGAACCTGAGAATATAAACGCTCGGCAGGATTGATCGGTTTCTGTACGTCAGCAAACATCTCTTTAATTTGTTGCTCGATTTTATCTACATCCACATCTCCAACGATAATTATTCCCTGTAAATCAGGACGATACCATTTATGATAATAGTCTCTTAACGCTTTAGGTTCAAATTTATCAACCACTTCCATTTCTCCGATTGGAAGACGGTTGGCATATTTACTGCCTTCATAGATCTCGGGAAGCAGAATACCCAACATCCGCATTGACTTATCCTGACGGGTACGCCATTCTTCGTGAATAACTTTCCGTTCCTTATCGATATCTTTATCCCGAAGGAGCAAAAAACCGGACCAATCATGCAATATCAGCAGGCACGAGTCCAAGGCGGCTTTTCTGGCAGTCGGCACAGCATCAATATTATAACTGGTATAATCAAAACTGGTTCCTGCATTCAGGTTTTGTCCGAATTTCACGCCTATTGTTTCCAGGTAAGGTATAATTCCTTTTCCTTTACTGTCATTTGGGAAGTTTTTAGTTCCGTTAAAAGCCATATGCTCGAGAAAATGAGCCAGTCCACGTTGATTCTCTTCTTCCAGAATGGAACCTACTTTTTGTACAATGTAAAAGTTTGCCTGATGTTCAGGTAAATTGTTTTTACGGATATAATACGTTAATCCGTTATCCAGTTTTCCAATCCTGACATCTTTGTCAAGTGGAATAGGAGGCATTTGTTGTTGCTTTTGGGCATTCAAACAACTCATTGCAACAATAAATGTTGCCAAAAATAAACAAGCTCTTTTCATTGATTTTTTTTTGTTTGTGATTTAAATACTAAATAATAATTCTCAGAAAGTATAATTGTCCTGTTATCTGATTTAAAAGTTACAGTACTTGGATATTATTGTTATCCATCTCATCTTTTACCCACTCCAGAATATCTCCGGGTTGACAATCGAGCTCTTTGCATATCATTTCCAACGTACTGAAACGAATTGCTTTCGCCTTGCCTGTTTTCAATATCGAAAGATTTGCAGGCGTAATTTCCACTCGCTCAGATAGCTCATTGAGTGAAATCTTTCGCTTCGCCATCATTACATCTAAATTTACTATTATTGACATTTTATTAAATGGTTAAATCTTGTTCTTCTTTTATAATTATTACCCGCGACATTACAATGGCTATGATAAACATCAAGATGGCAATGAGCAAAAAATTATAAGCTAAGTCTGGTTTAATAATATTGTAATTTTGCAATTCTATTGTTGATTTATCAAGGAAATAATTACCAAGAATATAGGTGAATTTAGTAACAAAAAGTATTAAATATAACAATCCCAATGTTTTAATACGTTTAATGTTTTTCATGGTAAATATTGAATCTTTATAAAATGAATGAATGAGTCTATAAAAGATAAATGGGATAATGAAAAATGGCAAACCACCGAGGAAAACAATAATATTTAGAATCGAATTTAATTTAGTGTTAGGTTCTTTTGTCCTATCATTTACATACATTTTTGTATAACTTACTGGCATCATTTTACCACTTTTAATATTAACGATTGAATCTGAATATAATATATTGTTGCTTTTTGGCTCTAATTGAATACGTTGTAATATCCTTGACCCCTTTTCATAATTATCCATGCCATCAGTTTGAATCTTTTGGTTTTCTTTTATATTCCTGATTCCTCCTTCCCATCCAGCTTCAAAATAAGGAATAAGTGTGATAAAATAAATAATCCCTGCTAAAACAGACAAAATTGCTAACGAAGTTTTTTTCTTATTATTCTTCATGTTTTTACATATTAAATAGTTAAATTTTGTTCTTCCTGAATTGTTCTTCCAATTTTAAAGACAAAGGAGAAGAATATAAAAATCATTCCGATTAAACATAACATCATTGAAGTCGAGGTAGTTAAAGTGTGAATGGAAAGAATGCTGATTAACAGATAGGAAATGACTCCTAACCAGATAATTATAACTCCAAATAACATCATTAATTTTTCATTCTCGAGAACAAATATCTTTCCTTTTTTTACACGTGATGCCAATATGTAAAATAAGATACAACAAATTACTATTCCCCATGCTTCAATACCTTGTACCAAAACTTGCCATATTAATGTATTCGAATTATCTTTTCCCAATTTATAACAAAGATTTGATATTCCTAAAAACTCAGACACTCCGTAAAAAGTTGTAAAAACCGCAAATATGTTACAAAATTGGTTTAATGTTTTTGTCTTCATAATTATTATTTTTTAAATAGTAAGTTTTTGTTCTTCTTGAATTTTTGATCCTTTTGATAAAATTTCTGTAAATAATAACAGTACAACTGCAAGTAAAGGCCAGATCATATCTGTCGGCTCTTTCTGAATTGTATAATCATTAAAATTAAATAGAGCGAAGTTTATCAGATAGTATATGTAATTTAGAATCAAATTAACGAGGAAATAAACTAATAATGAAATAGCGATCTTACGCAAGTAACTAATATTTTTTCTGTCAAAAACGACTTCGTGAGTTAACCTCCTCATTAATTTAAAAAAAAGTATAGGGATATATATTACAATAAAGAAAATAATGAATGAAATTGAGGTTTGTATAATCTGATATTTAGCAATACATTTTTCTGAATTCGGAGTGAGAGCAACTCTAACTTGCGCCTTATCATACCTGATGTGTATATTTTTACCCGTTTTTATATTCGGTATTGAATCAGGAAAAGTAGAAAAACTTTCTTTTGCTTTCATGTCAACAAAATAAGTTTGTACTTTTAAGCCTTTAAGTCCTTCTTCAAAGCCAAGCTTAAAATCATCCCACCCATCGGCAAATGAGTTAAATATCAACAAACAATAAGCCAATGTAGACAAAATAGACAATGCTGTCAATTTAGTTCTTCCTGAATTCCTTTTCATTTCAATTCCTATTTTATTTTATTCGGTAAAGATAATATATTATTTTGATAAACAACAAATATATATCGATAAACAATAAATAATTATCGAAATAATAAAATATAATTATCTAATTAGCTTTTTACGATCCAGTTATTCGAATGCCGGAATACAATAAGAAAAGTAAAAACAAATGTTCCATTTCTTTTAAAATTATTTTTATTCGATTGATTTTCAATATGTCATTTATGCATTAATTGATAACATGTTTTTACATAGAAACAGCCAATTGCAACTATGCAACTGGCTGTTTCTTCTATGATACGTAATTTGATAAGCTTTTATCGGATAAAACTGGTCATTACTTTTTGTACTTTGGCAGGAGCGGGGAGAGTCTCTTTTGTCATTTCCCGCATTTTCAGTTGCCAGGCCATGTTCTGCCCCAGCATTTCCATAATCTGAACGCCTTCGGCATCCAGAAGTGCTTCGCCCGGGGAAGTTCCATGGATAATGCTCCAGTAGTTCGAAGTGGCAACCATCATTTCAGAATACGAGAGATAATGATTCAACGTATCCAGTGTGGACGAACCGCCCGTACGCCGAACTGCCACTACAGCTGCACCTACTTTATGACGGAAGAAATTTCCATTGCTTCCCGAAACATAAAACACCCGGTCGAGGAAACTCTTCATCGTTCCAGCAACACCTGAATAATAAACAGGCGAAGAAATAATAATGCCATCGGCATCTTTCATAATCTGAATCCAATCATTCACAGGGTCGGTGGTGAAAGCGCATTTTTCATTCCGCATTTTCCAACAGGTGTTACAACCCGTGCAGCCTCTCACGGCCTTATGTCCTACGTGGATGATTTCGAAATCAATACCGTTTTCATTTAATTTAGAACCTACAATTTTCAATGCCTGGTAGGTATTTCCCTCTTTGTGAGGACTTCCATTAATTGCTACAACTTTCATCTTTTACTCTTTTTTAGAATCTATTTCTTTGGAATATAAGCTTTTTATCAATTGTAAAGATACGAATATTATCTATATTCACGGCTCTGTTTCGAATCAAGAGGTGAATTGTAAATTTTACTATTCGTGTTTGATTTTACTGGTTGCGACCCTGAATTACCCGCATTAAATAAAGCAAAACAGCCGGTTACATTGCTGCAACCGGCTGATCTCTTATTGTATTTAATCCTGGCTCTTGGTTCTTATCTCAGAATCAATATTCATCCCAACTCTTAATCTTAATATCTTCGAAGCTCATGGTGCAGAAGGCATTGATAAAGGCGGAAGCCAGTCGTGCATTGGTAAGCAATGGGATGTTGTAGTCAATGGCACCACGTCGTATGATATAATCATTCGCCAACTCGCGTTTTGAAGTATTCTTTGGTATATTGATTACCAGGTCGAATTGTTTGTTTGAAATCATATTCTTTACATTTAAATCACCCTCTTCGTCCGGCCAGCTGACTGCAGTGGCATGTACTCCGTTTTCCTTTAAAAACCTTTGTGTTCCGCGAGTAGCATAAAGTTCATATCCTTTCTTTTGCAGCAAGAGGCATGCATCTGAGAGCTCCACTTTCGATTTAGCTTCTCCCGACGATATCAGGATTCGTTTCTTTGGAATCCGGAAACCTACAGAAAGTAGCGATTTCAATATCGCTTCCGAGAAATCATCCCCAATGCATCCAACTTCCCCGGTTGAAGCCATATCAACTCCCAGTACCGGATCGGCCTGTTGCAAACGTGCAAAAGAGAATTGAGATGCTTTGATGCCAACATAATCCAGATCGAAAGCTGATTTCTCAGGTTTTTCTACCGGAAGGCCGAGCATTACTTTTGTTGCAAGTTCTATAAAGTTTATCTTCAAGACTTTCGATACAAACGGAAAGCTTCGGGAGGCACGCAGATTACATTCAATTACTTTAATGTAATTGTCACGTGCCAGGAACTGGATATTAAACGGACCTGAAATATTCAGTGACCTGGCTATTTCACTTGCAATTTTCTTAATGCGGCGAATAGTTTCCACATAGATCTTTTGTGGAGGAAATTGTGTAGTGGCATCTCCTGAGTGCACCCCTGCAAATTCAACGTGTTCAGAAATAGCATAAACCAGAATATCCCCTTTACTGGCAACTGCATCAATTTCAATTTCTTTGCAACGCTCAATAAATTCTGAAATGACTACAGGATGTTTCTTTGAAACGTCAGTAGCCAGTTTTAAGAAGTTTTCAAGCTGTGAAGCATCGTAGCATACATTCATGGCTGCGCCTGAGAGAACGTATGAAGGACGGACTAATACGGGGTAACCAATGCCATCGACGAATTCATTTACATCTTCGAATGTTGTCAATTCTTTCCAACGGGGTTGATCGATTTTCAATGTGTCAAGCATGGACGAGAACTTATGACGGTCTTCTGCCATATCAATGTCGTGGGCTTGAGTACCCAGGATGTTGACTTTCGATTCTGCAAGTTTCAGCGCAAGGTTATTTGGAATTTGTCCTCCTGTGGAAACAATAGTTCCCATTGGATTTTCCAGATCGATGATATCCATAACCCTTTCAAAACTCAATTCATCGAAGTAGAGCCTGTCGCACATATCGTAATCGGTCGAAACCGTTTCCGGATTGTAATTAATCATCACCGATCGGAATCCTTCTTTCCGAATTGTTAGTAGCGCATTTACACCACACCAGTCGAATTCCACAGAGGATCCAATTCGATAGGCTCCTGAACCAAGTACTACTACGGAACGGTGGTCACCCAGGTATTTTACATCGTTGGCTGTTCCTCCGTAAGTAAGATAAAGATAATTGGTTTGGGCAGGATATTCAGCTGCCAGAGTATCAATTTGTTTCACTACCGGAACAATTCCTCGGCTTTTACGGTATAGTCGGGTAAGTTTAATTGTATCATCAATGTCATCACTGCTGCATTTGATTACCAAACGGGTGATCTGGAAATCTGAGAATCCCATTTCTTTGGCCCGTCGGAGTAATTCGTCCGGCAATTCCTCCAACGCATTGAATGATTCCAGTTCATGTTCTTTTTCAACGATATGTTGAAGTTTGTACAAAAACCATTTGTCTATTTTCGTGAGTTCATGCAATCTGTCTATGGAATATCCACTATGTAAAGCTTGTGCCAGGTAAAATACACGTTTGTCGGTAGGTTGATTTAATGCGGTATCAACATCATCGGCATAAAAATCTTTATTGGCTACAAATCCATGCATCCCAAGTCCAATCATTCGCAATCCTTTTTGGAATGCTTCTTCAAAATTACGTCCTATTGACATAATTTCACCCACCGATTTCATACTGCTGCCTAGTTGACGCGAAACTCCCTGGAATTTGCCTAGATCCCAACGGGGTATCTTGCAGACAATATAATCAAGGGCAGGTTCAAAGAATGCAGAGGTATCCTTGGTAACCGAGTTTTTTAGTTCCGGTAATCCGTAACCAAGACCCAGTTTAGCAGCAACAAAAGCAAGCGGATACCCGGTTGCTTTGGAAGCAAGTGCTGATGAACGGCTTAAACGGGCATTCACTTCGATCACCCGGTAGTCTTCAGACGCAGGGTCAAAAGCATATTGTACATTACATTCACCAACAATCCCAATGTGACGGATAATGCGTATGGCTAGTTCGCGCAGTTTATAATATTCCCTGTTAGTCAGCGTTTGTGAAGGTGCAACCACGATACTTTCACCAGTATGAATTCCAAGTGGATCGAAGTTCTCCATGTTACAAACAGTGATGCAATTATCGTATTTATCCCTGACTACTTCGTATTCAATTTCTTTCCATCCTTTCAATGATTTTTCAACCAATACCTGTGTTGAATAGGCGAATGCCTTATTTACAAGGGCTTTCATCTCTTCATCATTGTCACAGAA
>Ga0302285_10001886_pt1 | contig 11734 bp, 3 predicted proteins | sample III_Fen_E2_2_FD_200455 | JGI IMG/M metagenome (GOLD analysis project Ga0302285, IMG submission 200455) | Peat permafrost microbial communities from Stordalen Mire near Abisko, Sweden - III_Fen_E2_2 | ecosystem: Environmental > Terrestrial > Soil > Wetlands > Permafrost | place: Sweden: Abisko...
ACCCCAACCCCAACCCCAACCCCAACCCCAACCCCAACCCCAACCCCATTTAATTGAAATTACTTCATAGACTGGATTGGTGTTAAATAAGATTTAAATCAGTTTGACCTTCAAGAAATTTTCAAATGGTTGAAGACAGCTGGGAAAGAGAATTCTAAAGGAATTTCAAAATTGTTGATTAAGGGTTTGAAATAAATTAAAAAACACAATATATTCTCCGTTGCATTATGAGCGAGCACAGTTTGGAAGACAACATGGAGTTGGACTCTGATATGCGAGACATTATCTCCAATTGCAAGGAGATTCTCTCGAACACTCAGCTGGACATTGATGTGCATCTGTTTGATGATCTCTACAATGAACAAATTTACATTAAGATGTTCAAAAAGATGTTTCCGTTCATGCAAGAAAAAATATCTCTGATTGAAAATAGTTCTTAGTCTTCAGGCGAGAAGCTTTAATAGCTTATCGATGGACTTTCTTCAGACGTGCTTTTGATGGATCTCACTCACATCAAAGGGTAGGCGATCACAGAAAAAGATCCTCGCCATCTGATCAACTTCCTTCAAATTATTCTTGAGCTGTCTAAACTTTATTCGATGAAGGAAGTTCCTGAAGGCTAATAAGGCAAAATTCAAGTAACGTATTTATGGTTTAAGCATGTTCATGATAGCATCATATGAGAATTTTGAAAGAAATAAGTGACAGAAATATGATTCAAAAGAATTTAAAATATTCTTTTATTTTAATGGTCTTTTCTTTGATCAATAAAAATTAGTATTCAGATGAAGGACACTATCCTCCTCAATAATAGCATCATCAAGTTAACTTTTCATGTAAAAAAAGCTTAATTTGTATCCAAAATGAGGCTTAATTCTTGTTTCACAGAGAAAAATAGATCTTCTGGAAACTAAGATCACCAGGATGAAGATGGAGAGGATATTGGAAACGATGGAGATGAATAAGAAGAAGGAATTTACTATGAAGAGGAAGACCCTGAAGGATAAGCTCATCATCACATTAACTAAGGAAATGACTTCACTTTCAAGAATCAGGAAGGAAATTAGATGCGTCTCTCTAAGAAGAACTAATAAAATCCTATTTAGAAAGATAAGAGAGCTATCGAATAAGGGTTATATGCCCATCCCTAGCCACGAGTGCTAACTACTGCTCCTCATTTGAATGGGCAAGTCTAGTATGAAGATAATGGTGAACAGTAAGAAGAAGATAATTAAGAGGAAATTGATTAGGAGGAGCAGTTCATTTAGGAAACACTTTCTGAGGAACAGAGGGTAGACACTGAAAAGATCCAAGAGTTGTTCAATCTCTTTAAGGCAGGAGTGCTGGGAGAAGAAGACCCTCGTCTTGGGGAGCTTCATTTCTTATTACAGAAATATGGCTTGACTTTGGAAGATATCCTTAAGCAAGAATTCCTCAATTAGGCTAACCCTTAAGTAACCAAACTTAATAAGATAAATATTTGTTATATAGATATTTTAAAAAAGAACGAGGAAAACCCTGAAGATTCCACACTGGCCCAAGTGATTAAAGTATCTCAGTCAAGACTTGAAAAAATGAAGAATCCAAAGAATGCTTCTGTGAGCTAAACAGATAACATCATCTTTGAGAAACAAAAAAAATATTAAAAGTTCCTTAAGGAGTATAAACGAGATTATGAAAGAAAAATGAGGAGCAAGGCAGACAATAACCAAGGAAAATAAGAAAGAGCAGACTACAAGAGATAGAGATTCGTTGAGGTATTTTTGTTACAACTGGATGTTGCAGTTAAGTTTGTGTTTAACTTGATTTAGCATGAAGATAAGATGCTTAGGAGAGAGTACGAAGACGAGCAAAAGTCTCTTTACTATCAAATGAGAGATAAGAAAGTTCAGTATCTCCGAAACATGTAAAATACTTTAACTATTTGGGCTTACAGAGCTAATCCTTTTGCATCAGTCATAAGATCATATTTGAGCTGGAAAAGAAGAAGATCATTGATGAACAAAATGAATACAATGAAAATAAGAAAACAATGGAAGAAGAAGCAAAAAATAAGCTTATCTCGATTGAAAATAAGTATAAAAATCGCATCTAAATGCTGAAAGAAGGGCTTGAACAAAAGCGAAAAGAAAGACATATCGCTGAAATAGCCTAAAAACAAGTAAATTGCGTCTTTCTAAGGATTTAATTTAATAAAATATTAAATAGGAACTATCTCGACAAGAGAAAGAGTTGAAAGAGAGAAAACGCAGGTAGATTGAAGACCTTAAAGACCTTTGGAGAGCAGAGAGGGATAAGTTTGATATGATCACAAAGGATGACAGAAAACTAGAGAATGAAATTCTAGAATTATATAAAAAATACTGATTTTTGCTGTTTGTTTTGAATAAGAATAACAGATAAACATTTTTATTGTTTTTGATTGATTGAATTATTTCTTTGAAATCAATATTCTGACATGATTCTAGTCATATTGTGTTTAATTTCTTTTTGGCGGCTAGTTTAAAGTTTCCTATGAGAGGAGGAGTGAATATCCGTCATAATTTAAAAGATACTTGAAAGCTTTATTGCCCAAGCTTTGAATTTTGAAATTTATTCCCAATTTTGTCTGCAAAGACTTTAATAAAATTAACAAAGGCACCACAAATAAAGCAAATAAAATGAATCAAGAAGAGAATATCATCTCTTACGTGCGAGTCCGTCCAGTGCAAGATACTGAAAAAATACTTGAGAATGTTGATGAAAAATCTGTTATTATCTCTAGGACAAGTGAAAAGTTTTCTTTCGGTAAAATTTCGAATTCACTTTTAGTTTTTATTTTTAACGTGAAAGAAGGGAGGTTATGTCTGCAAATAGCATTTGCAAAATAAATAAACTCAATGTGGAATTATTTGAGATTGAAAGTTTTGGTCATTTTTCTTAGAAAAAGTGTTCGATGAGTCACAAAGTACGCAGGATATCTTTGAAGAAATTGGAGTAGCAAACATTGATCTCTGTTTTGAGGGAAAGAATGGTAAAGATTATTTATAATAAAGACTATGATTAATCTTCTCTATTTTTTAGTTTGTTTTTTCGCTTATGGACAAACTTCATCTGGAAAAACTTACACAATGAAGGGAACAAAAGAACATCCAGGAATCATTCCTCAATCTCTAAATTACATTTTCAAGAGAATGGTAATCTTATTTACTTTCTTTGACAGCGATATATTATAAAAATAATGAAAAAAATCAAAATTGATGTTGAAATAGAAAATGAGATAGACATTGTTTTTTTAAACTAGGAGAGTTAACAGGCACAAGTTTAACTGAAAGTGTCTTTCTTAGAGATTTATAACGAAACAATTATTGACTTGCTTAATCCCAAAGAAGGAAATATTGAAATAAGAGAGCATTACTCAAAAGGAATCTATATTCAAAATTTGAGTGAGAAGGTAGTCTCCACTAGGGAAGAAGCAGAACAGCTTTATTCAATAGGTGAATCTAATAGGAAATTTGCTGAGACAAGCTAAAACACTCAATCAAGTCGATCACATGTGATTTTTAGATTAAACTTTGAGTTGAGAGACAGTAAAAATCCAACCAAGACTCTCTCAGCTGTGCTTAATCTAATTGATCTTGCTGGCTCAGAGAATATTGGAAGATCCAAAATAGAAAAGGACTCCAAAACCAAAGCAGAGGGAGTCAATATTAATAAATCTTTGCTGGCTCTCTCTAGTGTTATCAATCGACTTAGTCAAAATATGAGTTAGTATATCAATTATCGTGATTCAAAGCTTACCCGTCTTCTCTAGCCTTGTCTAGGAGGGAATTCTCGCACTATAGTCATCTGTGCAGTTAATCCCTCAGTTATAAATTACCAAGAGACAAGAGATACTCTTAATTTTGGCAAAAACGCTGGTGCCATCAAAAATGTGGTTTCTGTGAATGAAAAAGCGGGAATGGAGAAATCTTCCTTGATTAAAGAAAGCTATGATTTATTTTCCAAAGAAAACTCTGATCTAAAGGTTAGCTTATTTCGTTACTGTTATCTCATTTTAAAATTTACTTGAAGGCTTAAGTAGAAAAATATGATGAAATTGTCAAGGAGAAAGAAACCACAATTTAGTCATTACAAGAATAAAATGAAGAACTCGCAAATCTTAAGACAAAACATGTTGAAAAGATTATCGTCCAAAACGAAGAACTCAATGAACTAAGAACTGAGCTGTTTTCTCTTCGATAGAAGAAAGAAGATCTAACCTAAAACAATTTGCAGTATTTTACATTTGTACAATAACTTTGATAACTTTAATGCTTTTAGATTGAGCTAGTTGGTTTAGACACTGCGATCGAAAGAGTAAATTAAGCAGAAGTAAGAGAGTGACGCGTAATATGAAGTCTAATCACTGTAGACGAAAATAGCTTTGTTAGAAGAAAACATCAATAGGATGTCATCGACATACCAGTTAATGCAAGAAGAGGGATTACGCCTAACAAACTAGAATTAAGTCTTTTAGAAGACTCTTGAGAAAATGAATGGAGAAAACTAAGGCTTGTAGCAGTCAAATAAACAATTAGGAGCATAAATATTAGATCTCTAAAAAAAGCTGCAATAAAGCTCTTCGACTAAAAATTAGACAATAATATCTGATCAACCAATATTAATTCCTTGCAACGGATACTTAAAGCCTCGAGCTTTTTTTGATGGAGAGAAGGAGAATTTGAAAAATGGAAATACTCAAGATATCGGAATCACTTCTAAAAGGCTTGAAGATGAGATACTTTGTGAGACTTTTAAACCTACTCTAAAAGATGAATTACTCGAAAACCTTTAAAAAGAGAGTTTCTCTCTGACAAAACATGTCGCTCAAAACTAAGAGCTTGAAGAATTACATGTCCGTCTTGCTCAGCTTGAAAACCAGATAGTCTGTGCAAACTACAAGATTAATGAGCTCCAATAAGAAATTCTTTTTCTCTAAAGTGAAAGCAGCGAAAGCAAATTAAACTCCAATTTCTATTAAAGGTATTGTCTCAACTCAAGAGAAATGCGTTACAATTAATTTTTTAAACAAATTAAAAGGAAGTCATTCTTTTCAGACTGTGACAGTAGTGCAGGTGAAACGATGCATAAACGCCTAAAAAAAGATGAATATGTAAACATTTCCGATTCTAATATTCAATATCAAATGAATTTAATGTTACTCAGAGTTACATCAAGAAAAAGATTGATACAGAAACCGATGGGTTGGTGCTTAAGAGAGAAGTACGGAATCTCAATAAACGAATCAAGAATCTAGAATCGCTCAGCGAGTCTTAAAGACATAAACTCACAGAAAGTAAAATAGACTGTTTTTATATTGCGTGACTTTGTTTTTGCTTTAGAAATAGAGTAGCTCAAGTGGGTGAACATCATTCGTCTCAAACTAGAAAATCGCATGCTGGAAAATGGGTTAACTACAGAAAACTTGCTACCATGAAATTATTTTTCCAATTTTCCAGCTCAAAGTATCTTAAATGTGTATTGTCCTTTCATGTTTTACCCTTAAATGGCTTAATATTGTAATCATTAGAGTTAAGTGTGAACATATTTTTTCATTATTTATTTTCTTCGAGTTTAACTCATTTTAATTTAAACGGAAGAGTCTTTGTAACTTTATTTGACTGTGTGTTTGATTATTATAATTTTCAATCAAATTGAAGAAAAATAAAATTAAGAAATATTAAAGGAAAGAAAATGCAACCTCCTCCAAACATTACTACACCAAACTCTCTAGTTAAGTATGCAAGTGCTGTCCTTGTGTCAACTAGTGGAAAAAGAAACCTTCTTGACAAGCAAAAGGGTAAGGCACCTAACAGCATCACAAATGCACAAACAGAGGATATCCTCAACAGTATTCTCCCTCCAAGAGAATATACCATGGATAAGCAACAACTTTGGATTTAGAGTGTGAGTGCTACTCCTGCTACTAGAGCAGATGTCCTTGAACTTCAGAGTAATCTAGATAAAAAACTGTAGCAAAGACAAGCTAGAGAAACAGGCATTTGCCCAATCAGAGAAGAGCTGTATGCTTAATGTTTTGATGAGTTGATTAGACAGATTACAATTAACTGTGCTGAAAGAGGTCTTCTTCTTGTGCGAGTTAGAGATGAAATCAAGCACACGATTTAAGTAAAGAAATAAATGAATTTAATATTGATTTATGAGTTATATATTAATAACAAAATATTCATTCAGCTCGAGTGTTTTAAGAATAATTTTGGAGAGGTTTTTCTTATTTAAATTTAAATTAGGCCTACCAAACATTGTATGAAAGCTCGATTGCATATGGCATGAGAAAAGCACTCTAAGCTGAATAAAAAAAGTCAGAGATGGAGGGCAAAAAGAAATAGCTGGAAGTTGAGTGCAACGAATTACAGAAACAAGTAGAAGCCCTTGAGAATAAAATCAAAGAGATTGAAGTTAATGATCAAGAGCAGAGAGAAAACGAGGAAAAATAGCATTCAGAACTTGTAGATATTCTCAAAAAGACAAATCAGCGCTTCAAGGAAGAACTAGAGAAGCTACTTTCAGGCCCTGCTCCACAAGTCAAAAAATGAATGTTCTAATAAAAAAAGTTTAATATTTCATCCTTCATATGGCTTTTTTGGTAGCATTTTTCTTTATTTGTAAAAAGGAATTTTCTGTTTGATTAAATCGTTTTTTTTCTTTCTCTTTTTAATGCTATTTAAAAATGAAAATGTCAAAATATCATTCAATAATATACTTAATTGAAGAAATTCAAAAAATAATCTCAATTGAATTAAGGTATACAAGCCAAAGAAGCATAAATAAGTTTTGAAGGCTTTTAATAATTACATGAAAGGAACGAAAACACTAAATTATATTTGATTTTCTTTTACAAATGGTTATTTTTTGTAGGTATTTTCTATGATTTTTTTCATTTTCAATTTGAACATGAATGAAAAAGTTATGTTGATTTCTCGAAGAATGGAAAATAAAATTAAGTTAGGAATGCAATTAAGCTAGTTTCTAATACTAGATAACTAAGAATTAATTGCGCTTAAACATAGCTAACATAGATAACTAAATTAACAATTATCCAAATTTAGTTACATTTTTATTTAAGTTCAAAAATAACTAGTGTTCTCATTTTAATTGATTTATTTTCAAAATAGATTGCTAACTATTCTTTGGGCATAATGCATGCAGTGAACAATAAAAGATAAAGCATCGGCAAAAACAGGAAAATAATTTTGATTAAATTCGAGAATCAACCTAAAATATGATTCTTCTATTTTTAAAAAGACAATAGGAACCATCAAAGGAAATAAAAGGTTTATTCTTCTTGATCCTTTATTAATTTATGAATTCCTAGTATGTTATTAGGTTTATTATTAAGCAATTAGGTGATTAAAATTTTTTGGATGGTTTGTGAGAGAATATTGTTTTGGGTGAAAGAAAATATTTAATCACAAATAATTTTTAAAGTACTGATGTAAAATACCTTCTTCAATTTGACTCTTATTTATGATTTATGAAGGGAGCAAAAATATAAATAAGAACAAAGCATCTTGAAACAACTCGTGAAAATACAATTTTATTAAATTAGCAGCAAAAAAGGAAAGTTAATAAGTCTTTGATTTCGAGGTTAAAGGGTTCATAGGGTCATTAAAGATAAGAAATTCAGGTGTTTGCTAGGGTCAACGCAACTTCATTTAGGAAACTTTTAGATAGCACACATAGTCTCCTTTGTACTTTTAAGACAAAGTAATTCTATAAGATCAGATAATAAAAAGGATTTCATAATTCTAGTAAGTGCTTTTGGATGGCTGCTCAACTCTCTAGAACAAACTCAAGCTTTCATGGAGTTCCAATAATCAAGCTAGGAAATTCTAAAACTTCGGTACTTCGAGAAAGTCTTCTGTCAATAAGCTAAAAACCTGCTGCTGACAATGAAAAAACTATTTAAAAGAAAACTAATACTCCATCGTCGTTACGTCCTGTGAGCAGGAATCTTAGCTAATCGGGAAGCATGTTCCTTACACCTAAAGAAAAGCAGTCTAATAATAAAAATTCCCCTCAAGCTAAAAGTGCTCTAAACGATGGGTAAAAGCATGGTGCGTTCACTGATTATTACAATCAACAATGCTTGTAGCCAAATAAGCTTCCTTCAATCAACAAAAGTATGTCAAATAAATTTCCTTAAAAGTCAAACTTAGAAGAGGGCAGCTCAAGTGCTCCAAAGATGGCAAGACATAATATACACAATTTTTCCTCAGAAGTCTCAAGCTTTGATCAAGCGTCAAGTGCTTCTACTCAGGATAACATGGAAAGGACTAAAGGAAAATCATCTTTTTTCTGCCTTAAACCACAGCCTTTTAGTGTGAACTAAAGTAAACATGAATCATCGAGCATCAACAATAACAGTCACTTTGCTTCAATTTAAAGTGAGTTCGCAACAATACCAGAAGACAGATAAGTCAAATCAAACAATATATCTCCTCAACATGCCAACGATCCAGCAGGTTTCTTAAATAAATAGCAGTAGTAGTAGCTTAATATTAAAACCCTTTATGAAGAATAAAAGAGACAGTTGAATAGTGTGGAAGAATTCACTTCGCCTTTCCCTCCGAAATCACAACACAAGAAACCATCAGGAAGGATGAGCTTAAATACCTTGAGTGTTACTGACATTACATAGCAATCACATCAACAAAAAATATTGTATGAGCAAATTGGAGGATAGTCAATCCTCAGAACATTTGTCTCAGAATTACTTCTTGCGATGAAAAAATCAGAATTATTTGATATTTTTCTAGAAGATTATCACTAAGATCTTGATATTGTCTAAGATCGCCTGTGCCCCTTCATTCTTTTAGTGTTAAGTGATAATAACGCAGCAGTTCTTGCTTCTGTCTAAGATTTTTTAGCCTCATTTTATTCACTTACCGATGCAACCATATTTTAACTCAAAGCTTTCCTTTTCGAGTTTTTGACAAACAAGGCATGCATCAATAATATTTTTTTAGACAAAGATTTGGCCTTCAAACTAATTGAATTCTTGGAAGAAAATCGGTCTGTTCTTACAGATAATGAGGAAGCTTTGAATCTATTTGAGGTATCTCACATCCATCTTAAAAACAATGTGATTGAACACTGTGTAACTAGCGAATTCTTTAAAAAGTTTGATCTTGACAAAATAAGTGAGTTTTCAAAAGGCCTTATTGATCTGCTTTTCAATAGAATCTCTTCCCAAGACTTGATTTCCCTCTTCTTATCAGTCTTCAATACAAGCCTTACTCAAGCTCATCTTAATCTTCTTAAGGATGTGCTTAAGAAAGCTCTTGCTGATCTTAGGGAATACAATTCTGTCTTTCGTAAAAATATCAGTTATCAACTTAAAAAAGTGTAATGGATTCTACCTTCGTCAACTTCAGCACCAAATTATATTGAAATAGTAAGATCTTGCCCAGATCTTGATAATTTCATGTCCAAGATTGCTCCCTAAATTATGGAGGCCCCTCGTCAAGTGCTCTTTGCCTTTGCAAAATTCCTTAAACTCTTTTACTCTAAATACAATGTATTCAACATGACTGACATATTCTAAGTGTTTGATTCCAAACAAGCTGAGTAATCGAAGCAGCGCATGGTGTAGCTTTCATCGGTGTTGTGTAATGCTCTCCTTGCATCAAAAATCTCTGTTGAACTCTCCAAAAAGATAGAAACTTTTACTCTTTCTATTTTTGATTGAAACATTGAACTAATTTATTATTCATGCTCTCAATTCCATATTGCATAACTGAAATAGTCTTATTATTTCTGTCTTTTCTTAAAAAATGATTGTATTTACTATTAAACCTCATTTTGTGAAATTTTACTTACAATTGAGCCCAATAATAAAGACAATAAATCAAATAAAAGCCTTCTTCGTATTTGGATTGCTCTTATTCATTCATATCAACGCAGCCAATAATATTGTTTTAAGTTAATAAAAAAAATAAATTAAGGAAAAAAAATAAGATCCAAAACTAAAAACAATTTGAACCAGATTAATTCACTGATGAAGAGAAATCATTCAGTAATTGTCTATTTGGTATTTTATCATAGATATGCTTAATTAGATGAAACAGTGGCTATGCTAGTGTAGACTCTTTAAAGTGATAGAGTAATTATCACAAGCTGCAGCCAAAGTACAGTGATTGGGATCATACCTTAAGATTCATAATTGATTTGACAAACCAGAGTTTACGATTAAGTGAGCAGAAAAACAAGAGTTAAGAATAAACACAGATAAAGATAGATGTAGGAAGGAAGGTAAGTACAACAGAAATCAAAAGAAAATAAGAATAATCATTGACCGCTGTTATTGTTTGCAGCAGCATACTCAAAGAAAAGATTATTATTGTTGTTGTTGTTGGTGGTGGCGGTGCTGTTATGAACATCTCCGCTGTTTTGATTGTCAGTGTTGCTATTGCTATTGGCTGCTTTGAGTTCATCAAGGACATTTTGATTGCTTTGAATCGCTTAGTCTTACGCCAATCCAAAATTTCTGTTTCCTTATTAATTGATGTTCAGATTGTCCAAATCGAAAGACAGATTCTAAATATCTTTTTCAGCTTTCACGTTGTAGTTTGCAAGGCTGTCCACTGAGAAATTCGCTCTCTTTCTTTATTAACTGCGGTTCATCGCACTGAAATTACCTTGTCTAGGAGTCTATGAATTCATCATCGTCATCCCCTACAAACATCCAAGCTCGCCTTCAAGGGAAATGTGAGAAATACCAGAGAACTCTTTGAAATTGCTTCGTTTCGAGTAGAACTACGGCTGCATGGCTGATCCACCCAACTCATTTGGATTGTTTTCGCTCGTGTTGGAAATTCCTGTGTCATTTCGCATGCTTGATCTCATTCCGATAACAGGTGGGTACTCCAAACTGTTTTAGCGGTTGAAAAAGAACCTTGAGCGATTCGCTCCTTAAGGTGTCCTTTGATCTTTGTCTGATTCGATTGAAAAGTTTGACAAGCCTGTCATGTTTCTGGTATCGCTTCGTTTAAATGACATCTTCTCGCTTTCAATACTCATGTAGGATGCCCCCGTGTTTTATCTCTAACCATTGCGAGTGAATAGCTTTTCTCCTTCAATGCCAACACCAAGAGAGCTTCCCATCATAGCAAGATTGCTCTCGGAGACATTCTGATTCCCAGAAATATATCCATCTACTACTACTGCAGGGTTGTGATAATCCTAATAGATATCTGCGTGATTAGTCTCACCACCTTTAGTAGAGTAAGGAAGAGGATATCTGCTATTAGCTTGTTATTCTTGCTGATGAATCTACTCCAACTAGTTATGATTGCTGCCTACTCCATTAAGGTTATTATTATTATTATGGATATTTTCTTGAGGCTTGGTTATTTTTAGATTGTTTTGTATTTCTTGTTATTCGCTACCTATTTGTTGTTGTTGTTCTTGTTCTTATTATTCATTCGCGCTAAATTAGCCGTCTTACACCTGATTAATGTTGATGTTTGTGTTGGAAGAATGATCGCTGTCTTTGCTTTCTTCTCTGATTAGATCGTGCTCATAGATGAGCTGAGAATATCTAGTTTCATTTCTTTCAGCTGTTTATTGCTCCTTTTGCGTAGAACTATCAGCAACTTTAGAATTATCATCTACTGAAGTAGTTCTAATCTAGCTCTTCTTAACGCGTAAACTATTTCCTTATTCTTATTACTATTTGGTTTATTGTTGC